>OFHB01001684.1_pt1 | contig 12447 bp, 17 predicted proteins | sample 1521881 | NCBI WGS metagenome assembly OFHB01 (sample SAMEA3504090, study PRJEB24116) | mouse gut metagenome | biome: mouse gut; feature: mouse-associated habitat; material: faeces | place: Denmark | collected 2011
GGCAGGTGCTCTATGCCCAGAACATCCATGAGAGGCTGCACCCGGCCAGCCTGACGAAAGTCATGACGGCCCTGGTGGCCCTGAAGTACGGGCAGCTCAATCAGAATCTGACAGCTTCGGATGCCGTCACCATCACGGAGTCCGGTGCGGTGCTGTGCGGACTGAAGAGAGGGGACACCATGTCCCTGGATCAGGCGCTGCGCATCCTGTTGGTGTATTCCGCCAATGATGTGGCCATGCTGATAGCGGAGAACGTGGGCGGCAGCGTGGAGCGTTTCGTGGAGATGATGAACCAGGAGGCAGTGAGGCTGGGGGCCACCAACACGCATTTCATGAACCCCCATGGTCTGACGGAATCGGAGCATTATACTACCGTCTACGATCTGTACCTGATTTTCAACGAGGCCATCAAGTATGAGACGTTCAATGAAATCATACATATGTCCGGCTATCAGACGGTGTATTATGACAAGAACGGAAAGGAAAAAGGCTTTGACAAGCCCACCACCAATCAGTTCCTGAAGGGCGAGCAGCAGGCTCCGGCCAATGTGACCGTCATCGGCGGCAAGACCGGGACCACCAGCGCGGCAGGGTACTGCCTTATGCTGTTTTCCAGGGACGCGAACGGCTCTCCTTTTATTTCTATCGTTCTGCGCGCGGAAGGGGCGGCGCAGCTTTATAGCGAAATGATAGATTTACTTGAGGAGATTCATAATTAGAGGTTGTTTTTTAGAAACGTTTCCCTTATAATAAATATAGGGCACTGCAATGGGAGATGGACGGAACCGATGTCCCGTTGTAAATATTAATACTATAGGAGGGTTTCCAATGGTTCAGTTAATTGTAGGCAATAAAGGTAAAGGTAAGACAACGCAGCTATTGGAGAAAGTGAATCGCGAGATTAAGGAAATCGCGGGCAACATCGTGTATCTCGACAAGAACACCAAACACATGTACGAACTGAACAATAAAGTGCGCCTGATTGATGTATCCCAGTATATGATTGAAAGCAGCAGTGAATTCATGGGATTTGTATGCGGCATCATCTCTCAGGATCATGATCTGCAGCAGATGTATTTCGACAACTTCTTAAAGATTGCTTGCCTGGAGGGCCAGGACATGGTGCCCGTCATAAATAAATTGGAAAAACTCAGCGAGACTTATGAAGTGGACTTCATTTTAAGCATATCCATGGACGAGTCGCAGATTCCTGCAGATTTGAAAGACAAGATCATCGTCTCCCTGTAACGGCGGAATGCTCTCGGAGGATGGTTTTGCGGATTTTTCAGTGTCATGAATAATTGGATTGGATTAGGAATGTCGGAAGATGATTCCTTACTCACAAAAGCCTCGGATTAACCATACCGGGGCTTTTGTATGGAGGCGTGGATTTGGCGAAAAAGCGCAGAAAAAGCAGGAAAAAGAAGGTCAGCAACATAAAAGAATACCGCAGGCCGTTGAACCTGAATATCGGTATGGTGATTTTTGCGGTCATTTTCTTTTATGTCATCATCTGTGTCATCATGTACTTTCAGACCAGCCACATCGTTCGGTATGAGGTACAGGAGGGATCCCTTGCCACTGACACGATTTACAGAGGAGTGGTCCTACGGGACGAGACCGTAGTAAGCGCCGAAGCCGCCGGGTACGTGAATTATTATGCCAGAGAGGGGGAGCGGGTAGCCAGGAACAATCTGGTCTATATCATCGACGAGACAGGGCGGCTGAACGAGGAGCTGGAAAGCCTGAGCCTGGGCGAGAACTCTCTCTCTGACAAGGAACTTGCGGAATTTCGGAGCGAGATCGTGAATTTCGTCCACGGGTTTGACGAGACCCACTACAGCGATACCTATGACTTTAAATATTCCCTGAAAAATACTGTGCTGAAGCTGGCCAACACGAATATGCTCCAGAGCGTAAGCGATTTGAACGGCGCTTCCGGCGGGAATGTGATCAATTATTTCTATGCCCCGGACACGGGGATCGTGACTTACTGGACAGACGGGTATGAGGGGCTGCAGGCGCAGGACGTGACTGCGGAGATTTGGGACAACGAGGATACCTACGAGAAAAAGCAGCTGATGGGAAATACCCTGGTGGCCTCCGGTGACCCGGTCTACAAACTGTCCACAAGCGAAGACTGGTCCATCGTCATCCCCATAGACCCGGAAAGGGGCGCCCAGCTGCAGGAAGAGGGGTTCGTCAAGGTGCGTTTCCTGAAGAACCAGTACGAGTCCTGGGGAGAGGTGAAGCTTCTCACCAACAGTGACGGCAATACATATCTGCAGCTCACTTTCTCCAATTCCATGGTGACCTTCAGCACGGACAGATTCCTGGACGTGGAGCTGATTGTGGAGGATGAGACGGGGTTGAAGATTCCTGTGTCTTCTATCGTGCAGAAGGAGTTCTTCCTGATTCCTGAGGATTTCGTCATTCCCGGAGGCAACAACGGGGGAGACAGCATCATCAGGCAGTGTTTCCTGGAGGACGGCACGATTTCCAGTGAACTGGTGGAGATTGAGGTGTACTATTATGACAGCGAGTCCAAAGAATATTATCTGGACAGTTCCGTGCTCAGCTCCGGAGAGAACCTGTATAAGCTGGACAGTCAGGAGACATTCACGGTCAGCAAGCGGGCGACGCTGATCGGCGTATACAATATCAATAAAGGATATGCGGATTTTAAGCAGATAACGATTCTGGACAGCAACGATGAGTATGCTATCGTGAAGCCGAATACGAGATATGGGCTGAGCGTCTATGACTATATCGTCCTGAATGCCGAATCTGTCAGAGATGATCAGTTTATCAATCAGTAAGGAACGGAGGATGGGAAATGATACAAGAGAACATGGAGGCTGTGGAGCATGTCATAGAATCTTCCTGCGGGAGAGCGGGGCGGAGCCGGGACGAGGTGACGCTGATAGCGGTCAGCAAGACGAAGCCCCTGGCCCTTCTTCGGGAAGCATACGATGCCGGAGCCAGGGAATTCGGCGAGAATAAGGTGCAGGATCTCCTGGACAGGATTCCGGAGATGCCGGCCGATGTGCGCTGGCACATGATAGGGCATCTCCAGAGGAACAAGGTGAAATATATCGTGGGCAAGGTGGCCATGATACACAGTGTGGATTCTCTGCGGCTTGCGGAGGAAATCAGCCATGAGGCCGTAAAGCAGGGCGTGGAGGTGGATGTCCTGGTAGAGGTCAACGTAGCCGGGGAAGAGAGCAAGTTCGGAGTGTCTGCCACAGACTGCACTCTCCTTGTGGAAGAAATCGCGAAACTTCCCTCCGTTCATGTGCAGGGACTGATGACAATAGCCCCTTTTACGGAGGATGCAGAAGAGAATCGGCAATATTTCCGTAAATTAAAAAAATTGTCTGTTGACATAGGAAGCAAAAACATTGATAATGTTAATATGGCTGTCCTGTCCATGGGAATGACAGGAGATTATCCAGTGGCGATAGAAGAGGGGGCCACTTATGTGAGAGTCGGTACCGGGATATTCGGTGAAAGACAGCCCCGGCAGTGAATGTGAAGGCAGCGAAAGGCATGGTATGAGAGAATGGGTGTAATGGATAAGTTTTTGAACTACATGAAATTGAACGGCGAAGAAGAAGATGACTATTATGACGATGACTATCTGGACGAAGAGGACGAGGAACCGGCCCCCGCGCCCAGAAGAGGGAATTCCTCGAAAGTCAGGGATATGGACGATTACGAGGATGAGCGTATGACTCCGCCGCCTGTGAGAAAGCAGTCCGCACCTGCGAGCAAGATCACGCCGATCAAGCAGCCTTCTTCCAGAAGGAGCAGCGGCAACGGTATGGAAGTCTGTGTGATCAAGCCCACATCCGTGGAGGATGCCAGGGAGATCACAGAGACACTTTTGGCGAACCGTACTGTGGTGCTGAACCTGGAGGGGCTGGATGTGGACATCGCTCAGCGGATCATCGACTTCACCAGCGGTTCCTGCTATGCCATATCCGGGAACCTACAGAAGATTTCCCATTACATCTTCATCATCACGCCTTCCAGCGTAGATATCTCCGGCGACTTCCAGGATATCTTCAATGATTCCTTTGAGATGCCGATAAACAATTAGATGCAAAAGTTCATTGTCAGAAAGGTACGATGGTAAAATGTCAGAGAGAATGCCTGTTCTGTATAACAAGAAGCCCTGTTATGATATCGTGTTTACCCAGTCTTTCCGGGCGCTGTGGGAGGAGCTGGACGCGCTGGGCTGTCAGGAGAAGAGGCTGTGCATCGTCACGGATTCCAAGGTGGACGAACTGTACGGGGAAGAGCTGCTGGGCCTGCTGGAGGGGAAATGCCGCAAGGCGGTGAAGCATGTGTTCCCCTGCGGCGAGGAGAACAAGACCCTGGACACGGTGAAGGATATCTATAAATTCCTGATTGCAGAGGGATTCGACCGCAAGGACATGCTTTTGGCCCTTGGGGGCGGCGTCACAGGCGATATCACGGGATACGCGGCGGCCACCTTCTTAAGGGGAATCGACTATGTCCAGATTCCAACCACTCTGCTGGCGCAGGCGGACAGCAGCATCGGCGGCAAGACGGGGGTGGATTTTGACGGATATAAGAACATGGTTGGCGCGTTCAAGATGCCCCGCCTGGTCTATATGAACCTGGAAGTCCTGCGGACGCTGGAAGAGCGGCAATACTTCGCCGGTTTTGCGGAAGTCATGAAGCATGGCCTGATAAAGGATGCCGTTTTCTATGAATGGCTGATAGAGAATATGTATGAAATCTGCGAGCGTGATTTGGACGTGCTGCAGGAGATGATGATGCGCAGCTGTACCGTGAAGCGGCTGGTGGTGGAGAAGGATCCCACGGAGCAGGGGGACAGGGCGCTGCTGAACTTCGGCCATACCATAGGCCATGCAATCGAAAAAGCGAAAGGTTTTGAACTGTATCACGGAGAGTGCGTGGCCCTGGGAGCAGTGGCGGCGGCTTACATCTCCTGGAAGCGCGAACTGCTGACCATGGAGGAGTACTATGAAGTCCGGGATATGTTCGTGCCTTTCTATCTTCCCATTTCCGTGGACAATATCGATCCTCAGGAAATTCTGCGGCTGACGAAATCGGACAAGAAGATGGAGTCAGGCAACATCAAGTTCGTGCTGCTGAAGAAAATCGGCAAGGCTGTCCTTGACAGGACGGTGACGGACGAGGAGATTCTGGCTGCCATCGAGGAGATATATTTCAGTGAAGAGGATGCCCATGCATAAGAAAATCAATTATAAACTGGTAACCATCGATGCGTTGATTGCGATAGTCCTTCTGTTCCTGGATCAGTTCACGAAGTATCTTGTGACGATCCGTCTGAAGAACCGGCCGCCCTTTGTGCTTATTGACGGGGTGCTGGAGTTTCAGTATTTTGAAAATACCGGGATTGCCTTCAGCCTGTTTCAGGGCCGGAAGGCGTTCATCCTGTTGACGGGTTTCCTGGTGATGGCCGTCATCCTCTTTTTCCTGTTCAGGATACCGGAGGACAGGAAATTCCGCATCGTCCATGTGCTGATGGCGGTACTGATCGCCGGAGCTCTGGGCAATATCATCGACCGGATTCGCTTTGATTATGTGGTGGACTTTATCTCCTTTGTGCTGATTCATTATCCGATATTCAATGTGGCGGATTGTTATATCGTGGTTTCGGCGATTGTGCTCTTCTGCCTGTTCCTTTTTGTATACAAGGAGGAGGATCTGGAGTTTTTGAGCTTTAAGCGCAGAAGCGCCGCCGAATGAAAGACTTCTCTATTATGGAAAGGCATTCCATGGAATAAAGGCACTCCATGGAATAAAAGCATTCCATGGAATAAAAGCATTCCATGGAAGAAAGGCATTCCATGGAAGAAAGGCATCTGTGTATGGAAGATAATTATGTGGAAGAAAGGGATTCCGCGGATGAGTTCCGCTTTGAGATAACGGAAGAGCTGGAAGACGAGAGAATCGATAAGTGCCTTGCTGTACTTATCGATTCTTTGTCGCGCTCTTTTATCCAGAAGCTGATCCGGGAAGAGGCGGTGTCGGTAAACGGCCGTCCCGTCAAAGGGAGCTACCGGGTGAAGGCGGACGACGAGGTCGCCTTTTTTCTGCCCAGGGCGGTGGAACCTGACATCAGGCCGGAAGACATCCCGCTGGACATCCTTTATGAAGACAAAGATGTAATCATTGTGAACAAGCCCAAAGGGATGGTGGTGCATCCGGCGGCGGGCCACTACAGCGGTACCCTGGTGAACGCTTTGATGTACCACTGCCGGGAGGAGCTGTCGGGGGTGGGCGGTGTCATGCGGCCCGGAATCGTCCACCGGATAGACATGGACACCACGGGGTCCCTGATTGTATGCAAGAATGACGCGGCCCACAATTGCCTGGCCGGACAGCTGAAGGAGCATTCCGTGACCAGGCGCTATCACGCCATCTGCCATGGGGTGCTGAAAGAGGAGGAGGGGGTCATCGACAGGCCCATCGGCAGGCATCCCGCAGACAGGAAGAAAATGGCGGTCAACGAGAAGAACGGGAAACCGGCCGTGACCCATTACCGGGTCCTTGCCCGCTATGACCGGTACACTTACATCGAATGTGTGCTGGAGACCGGCCGCACCCACCAGATACGGGTCCATATGGCATCCATCGGTCATCCGCTGCTGGGGGACGAGCTGTACTCCGACCGAAGGAGCCCCTTCCGTCTCCAGGGACAGACGCTCCACGCGAAGACATTGGGGTTCCGCCACCCCTCCACCAAGGAATATGTAGAGGTAGACGCCCCTTTGCCGGAATATTTTCAACATTTACTAAAAATACTTTAGTTTTATTTTCTATTGTCTAAATCTTCTGTTTGAGGTATAATAAAATCAGATAAAAGTTTGAAGTGTTACGCTTTTATACTCTGAAAAGAAGAGAGGTATCTATATGAATACTGTGATTACGATCGGAAGACAATTCGGTTCCGCGGGGCGTGAAATCGGTGAGAAAGTAGCCGAGTATTTCGGCATCAAGTGTTTTGACAAGGATCTGCTGACCAGGGCCGCCCAGGAGAGCGGGTTCTGCGAGGAGATGATCAAGAACCATGACGAGAGACCTACCAACTCCTTCTTGTACAATCTGGTAATGGATACCTATTCCTTTGGATACAACAATTCTTCTTTCGTGGATATGCCCATCAGCCACAAGGTGTTTCTGGCACAGTTCGATACCATCAAGAAGATTGCGGACGAAGGCCCCTGCGTCATCGTGGGCCGCTGCGCGGATTACGCCCTGGCCGACCGGTCCAATGTGGTGGATCTGTTCATCTATTCGGACGAAGCATCCAAAATCAAGCGCATCATGGAACGCTACGACCTGTCCGAAGCCAAGGCAAAGGACATGATCGTCAAGAAGGATAAGCAGCGCCAGAGCTATTACAATTACTATTCCTCCAAGAAGTGGGGCCGCGCGGACAGCTATGATTTGTGCATCAACAGCGGCGTCCTGGGTGTGGAGGGTACCGTGAACCTGATCGTCCAATATGTGGAAGATTTTGAGAAGAAAAATGTCTGAAACTATTGACATATCCAGGCATCTCATGCTATGATGTCCTAGTGTGCATCACATGGCCGCAGGGAGCGGGATGCGGCGCATACGGTTGCCGCATGGCTCGGTATAAGCGCTTTCGAAAGGAAGCCACCAAAGCCAGCGAGTATATGGGCTGAGCAGTCCATGAATAGGAGGTGCCTAATTATGTACGCAATTATTGCAACAGGCGGAAAGCAGTACAAGGTTTCCGAAGGCGATGTGATCAGCGTCGAGAAACTGGAAGGAGAAGCCGGCAGTACTGTTACTTTTGACCGTGTCATCGCAGTAAGTGACGAGACCCTGAAGGTAGGCGGGGATGTTGCGGGTGTAACCGTATCCGGAACCGTAGTAGAGCAGGGCAGGGGTAGGAAGATTATTGTATACAAATACAAGAGCAAAACCGGCTACCACAAGAAAAACGGTCACAGGCAGGCATATACGAAGGTCAAGATTGACAAAATCAATGCGTAATCCTTATGACGACTGTAGTGATTTGCAGAGACAGGAACGGATTCTATAAGGGATTCACCTGTATAGGCCATGCAGGGTACGCCAGGCGCGGCAGGCCTGACATCCTCTGTGCCGCCATATCGGCTCTGACTATCGGCACCATCAATTCCCTGGAGGAACTGGCGGGCGAGCGGCTGAGCGTCACGGAGAATGAACAGACAGGCTTTCTGAAATGCGATTTTGAGAGCGTCCTGCAGGAAAAGTCAAGTTTTCTGATGGATTCCATGGTGTTTTCCCTGGAAAACATAAGCAGGGAATACGGCGGAAAGTACTTGCAAGTAAAATTCGAGGAGGTGTAGACCATGTTTCGTATGAACCTTCAATTTTTCGCTCATAAAAAGGGAGTTGGTTCCACCAAGAACGGAAGAGACTCCGAATCTAAGAGATTAGGCGCGAAGAGGGCTGACGGACAGTTCGTGAAGGCTGGAAATATCCTTTACAGACAGCGCGGAACCAAGATTCATCCCGGCGTGAATGTAGGGAGAGGCGGAGATGATACTCTGTTCGCAAAGGTGGATGGTATCCTTCGTTTCGAGAGAAAGGGAAGAGACAAGAAGCGTGCTTCTGTTTATCCTGTAGAGAAATAGTTCAATCGGCAGGGACTCCAAACCGAGCGTTTGGAGTCCCCGTTTTTCATGAGGAATCATCAGCTGCGGGAGAGAGGTGGCGCTATGTTTGCAGACAGAGCTAAGATATATGTGAAGAGCGGAAAGGGCGGAGACGGCCATGTGTCCTTCCGCCGTGAAAAGTATGTGCCGGCGGGAGGGCCTGACGGCGGGGACGGCGGCAAGGGCGGAGACGTGATATTTACAGTGGACGAGGGGCTGAATACCCTAATCGATTTCCGCAATGTGAGAAAATATAAGGCGGAAGACGGCGAACCGGGGGGCAAGAAGAACTGCCGCGGGAAGGACGGGAAGGACATCGTCCTGAAAGTGCCGCCGGGCACCGTCATCAAGGAGGCGGAGACAGGCCAGGTCATCGTGGACATGTCCGGCGACAACCGCAGCATGGTGCTTTTGAAAGGCGGCAGAGGCGGCAGCGGCAACCAGCACTATGCCACCAGTACCATGCAGGCCCCCAATTACGCCCAGCCGGGAAAGCCTGCCAGAGAGCTGGAGCTTCTTCTGGAGCTGAAGGTCATCGCGGACGTAGGCCTGGTGGGCCTGCCCAATGTGGGAAAGTCCACTTTCCTGGCCCGGGTCACCAACGCCAAGCCGAAGATTGCGAATTATCATTTCACCACCTTGAATCCCAATCTGGGCGTTGTGGACCTGGACGGGACCAAGGGGTTCGTGATAGCGGATATCCCCGGGCTCATAGAGGGCGCATCGGAGGGTGTGGGCCTGGGACATGAGTTTCTGCGACATATCGAGCGCACGAAGGTGATTGTCCATATCGTGGACGCCGCAGGCACGGAGGGCCGTGACCCTGTGGAGGATATCTACGCCATCAACAGGGAGCTGGAAGCCTACAATCCCGATATCGCCAAACGCCCTCAGGTCATCGCCGCCAACAAGATTGACGCCATCTACGACAGGGAGGACAGCGCCATCGATGCCATCAAGGCGGAATTCGAACCCAGGGGAATCCCGGTCTATCCCATTTCCGCGGTCAGCGGGGAAGGTGTGAGGGATTTGCTGTATTATGTGAACGGAATGCTGGAGGAGCTGGGCGATGAAGTGACCGTATTTGAGCAGGAATATTTTCCGGAGCAGTCCGTTCCGGGCGGAGCAGGCGAATCGTACACGGTGGTCTATGACAGTTCGGCTGACGAGTATGTGGTAGAAGGCCCGAGCGTGGAGAAGATGCTGGGCTATACCAATCTGGAGAGCGAGAAAGGATTCGCTTTCTTCCAGAAGTTCCTGAAAGACAAGGGAATCCTGGCAAAGCTGGAGGAGCTGGGAATCATGGACGGCGACACAGTCCGCATATACGGGCATTCCTTTGATTATTATAAGTGATCCGAAAGGGTAGAGAACATGACAAGTAAGCAGAGAGCATATCTGAAAAGCCTGGCCAGCAGCCTGAATCCCATATTTCAGGTGGGGAAAGCCAGCCTGTCGCCGGAGCTGACGGATGCCATCGCCGAGGCGTTCCACAAAAATGAACTGATCAAGGTGGCCGTATTGAAGAACTGCATGGACGATCCGGGGGAAATCGCCGATATGGTGGCCGGGCGGACCCACTCCCAGGTGGTGCAGGTCATCGGAAAGCGTTTCGTGCTGTACAAGCCGGACAGGGACAAGCCTAAGATTGTGCTTCCCAAATGATGGCACCCACAAGCCGGGCTTTGGAAAGTATGGTGAAAATGGAACCAATCGAAAAGAGACGAATCGGCATCATGGGGGGTACCTTCGACCCTATCCATGTGGGACATCTGATGCTGGCGCAGTGGGCGCTGGACGGGCTTTCGCTGGATGAAGTATGGCTAGTGCCTACGGGAATGTCTTACATGAAGGCATCCAGGCAGATTCTGCCGGGGGAGGAACGGCTTCATATGACAGAACTGGCCGTCTGCGACAATGACCGTTTCAGATGCCTTGACCTGGAAGTCAGGCGAGAGGGCTATACCTACAGCTATGAGACATTGGAGGAGCTGCGGAATCTATATCCGGAGGAAGAGTTCTATTTTATCCTGGGGGCGGACTGCCTGTTCGCCATAGAGGGGTGGAAGGCTCCGGAGCGGATTTTCGGCTGCTGTACGCTGGTGGCCGCAGTGCGCGGGGACAGGAATCTGTCCGAGATGGAGGCCAAGAGGAAGGAGCTTATGGAGAAATTCCGCCCCGAGCGCGGAATCGTCCTCCTTCCGTTCCTCAGCATGTCGCTTTCCTCCACGGAAATCCGTGAGCGCGTCCGCAAAGGACAGAGCGTCAGATACCTGGTGCCTGACCGGGTACTGGCATATATCAGGGAAAAGGGATTTTATCAATCATGAAAAAGCCAGATCATTCGAGTTTGAAGAAGCTTAGAAAACAGATAAAGAAGGTCCAGGACAGCAAGCGGTTCGAGCATACGCTGGGGGTGGAATACACGGCCGCTGCGCTGGCCATGCGCTATGACTGTGACATCCAGGATGCCAGAGTGGCCGGTCTGCTCCATGATTGCGCGAAATGCCTCACGGACGAAAAGCGCCTTTCTATCTGCCGGAAGCATCATATTTCCGTCACTTCAGTGGAGCGGAAGAACCCTTTTCTGTTGCATGCAAAAGTTGGGGCATATCTGGCGCAGAGGAAGTATGGCGTGAAGAACCCGGATATCATAAATGCTATCCGCAGCCATACCACAGGGCGGAAGAACATGAGCACCCTGGAGAAGATTATCTTCGTGGCAGATTACATTGAGCCGGGCAGGAATCATTCGCCTGTGATTCTGGCGGAGATCAGGAAGCTGGCATTCGTGGATTTGGACAGGGCTCTGGTCAGGATTCTTGAAGAGACACTGAAATACCTGAAGAATTCAGACGGCGACATCGATCCGATGACAGAGGAGACCTGGCGCTGTTATCAGAAATGGAAATAGAGATTGAAAACCGTTTCGGCAGAGGACGAGCGCGGAAACGGAAACAGAACTGGAATGGAGAGATTTATGGAAAAGAAAAACGCAAAAGCAATAGCGAAACTGGCAATTCAGGCGCTGGAGGACAAGAAAGCGGAGGATATCCGCATCATTGACATCAGCCAGGTGTCCGTCATCGCGGACTACTTTATCATCGCCAGCGGCACGAACAGGAATCAGATTCAGACCCTGTGCGACAATGTACAGGAGACCCTGGGCCGGGCCGGATATCCGGAGAAACAGACGGAGGGCTATCAGACAGCCAACTGGATTCTTATGGATTTCGGCGATGTAATCGTCCATATCTTTGACCGGGAGAACAGGCTGCTCTATGATTTGGAGCGCATCTGGCGGGACGGGAAGCAGATAGAAGTACAGGATCTGGCGGACGGCGCATCCGATTGAGCGCCTGGAATCTTTTACAAAAAGGAAGCCCTTGAGGCGGAACGAATCCGGCCAGAGCTTCCTTTTCTTTTGTTTTTTGCTTTTCCGTTTAAGTTACGTTGCTTCCCCCCTGTTGCCAAGATGCATATAGAAGCTGATCAGATAGAGTCCGCAGACACCTACGATAGCGTAGACGATTCTGGAAAGCCACGACATATCGCCGAAGATAAAGGCTACCAGGTCGAAGCGGAATATGCCAATCAGAGCCCAGTTGATTGCACCAATGATGGCAATGGTAAGGGCAGTACCGTCCAAAAATTTATTTCCCATATATCTCCCTCTTTTCTGCACGGCTTAATAATGTTCCGGCTATACTAATATCTGCAATAAAGGCTGATTTATGCATTGCCTGGAGATTCG
>OFHB01001685.1_pt1 | contig 12445 bp, 10 predicted proteins | sample 1521881 | NCBI WGS metagenome assembly OFHB01 (sample SAMEA3504090, study PRJEB24116) | mouse gut metagenome | biome: mouse gut; feature: mouse-associated habitat; material: faeces | place: Denmark | collected 2011
CCACCCGAAGGATGATGAACTGGCCGGGCTCGCACTTCCGGGCCACGGCGGGGGCCTCGATCTCCATGAGGGTCACGGTGGGGTTCAATACCCGCTTTTTTACGATCCGATACATAGTGTGTCCTCTTTCCACTTAGATTCGGTTGCTTTGTTCTGGCGTATGTTCAGCACATACAAGGTTTATTTTAGCACACCCTTATGGCCGCGTCAATTTCATTTCCGGAGATTTTTCGGGATTTTGCAGGGAGCGCACTTGAGAAGCGGCAGGAAAAGGGCGGCGCGGGTTATTCCACCCCTGCCCACGCCAGAACGGCGGATTCTGTCGGCCGGTCCACCAGCATATCGAACAGCTTCAGCGCCGCTGTTCTGCCCAGATCATCCTTTGGGTGCGGAAGAGAGCGAAATTCAATATCCCGGGGGATTTGACCGGCATTCAATTCCCCGTCAAAGCTGGCAATGGAACGTATATTGTGCGGAATCTCCCGCAGGTGCGCAGCAACCATTTTCGCAATCTCGTCATTGTAGCAGACAATGGCGGAGCAGTCCATGAACAGGCCGTTGGAGCGGAGGAAGGGCAGAAAGGACTGTTTGGTTTCCGTGGCAAACCAGATAAAATGGGTGTCGTTGTACTCCACGCCGAAATCGGCGAGAGCGGCAATGAATCCGGCAAACCGGTTGATGCCCTGGGCGTCGTCGCTTTTGAAAATGCAGCCGATGGAGCGATGTCCTTTCTGGATCAGCAGCTTTGCCAGCCAGTATCCGCCTTTGAAATCATCGGTAACTACGGAGACGATCCGCTCTCCCTCCAGAGAGGGATAGATGCCGTTGATGAAAACAATCGGTATGCCCTGCTTCGCCAGCTGCTGGTAATAGGCCATGTTGGGGTTTGGCAGAGCCGTTTTTGTTCCTTCCACGATGATTCCCCGGACAGGATGCTGCAAAATATTTGTCAGAATGGTCTTCTCCATGGCGATGCTGTTGTTTGTTGTGCTGATTTCAACCGTATAGCCCTTCTCCGCCGCCGTTTCACCGATTCCCCGGAGAATGGAGGGAAAGATGTAGTCGCTGTAATAGGTGGTGATTACAGCGATATGCCGGCTTTCCGGAACCCTGGCGGCGGAGGAACCGACAAAAGAGCCGCTTCCCTGAATGCTGTAGATAAATCCATCCCTGCGCAGCATCTCCAGCGCCTGACGGACAGTCTGCCGGCTCAGGCCATGCTCGGCGGCAATGGCCGATTCGGTGGGAAAGCGGCTGCCGGAAGACAGGGCGCCTCCGGTAATCAGCTCCCGCAGTTGGTTATAAAGTTGTATGTATTTTTTCATAAAATTCCTCCCCCTTGTATATGGAAAAGGTCCGCGCCAATTAGCCGGCGAAGGCGGCTTCTGTCAGTTTTTGCAAAACAAGGATATCATATCCGGCAGTCAATTACAAGACAAAACTCAAATTGTACGTATAAATTATTTGCAATTCAATTATTTTAAATACAATTATATTTATTATTACACAAATAGTATGTACAAATATCGTAAAAAATACCAGTTTTGATCAGATAAGCAAAATTTGTGTTGACAAATAAGCGCTTCTGACGGATAATATGGACAAGAGTTACAAACCATGCTGAATGATAAGGGTGTGTAATTATGGAAAATCAACCAATTCTGCTGGCGGCTGGAATCAACAAAAACTTCGGTCCAACCAGAGCGCTGATTGACGTGGACTTTACCCTCTGCCGCGGGGAGGTCCACGGGCTGATCGGAGAGAATGGTTCCGGCAAGTCGACGTTCTCCGGCATTGCCGCCGGCGCACAGCCATGCGACAGCGGGACGTTTACCCTGAAGGGCGAGGACTATATGCCGCACAACATGGTCGAGGCGCAGAATCGAGGAGTCGGCATGATCGTACAGGAGCAGGGCACCATCGGCAATATCACCGTAGCTTCCAACGTCTTCACCGGACGGCTGGAGGAGTTCACCAAATTTGGCTTTATCAATATGAAGGAGGTGAACCGGCGTGCACAGGCCATTCTGGACGATATCGGCGCGGGAGATATCAGTGCCGCCGCAATGACCTCCAGTCTGAATTTTGAAGACCGGAAGATTGTGGAGATCGCCCGCGTGATGGTTGCCGATCCGGATATCCTCATCGTGGACGAAACCACCACCGCGCTGGCCATGAAGGGGCGGAAGATTCTGTATGATCTGATTGAGCGTTTCAAACGGAATGACAAGGCCGTCATCTTTATCTCCCATGATCTGGACGAGCTGATGGAGGTGTGCAACAAGGTAACGGTTCTGCGGGACGGACGCATTATCCAGACGTTGACCGGAGACGGCATCACGCAGGACAATATGCGGCGGCTTATGGTGGGCCGGGAATTCTCGGATCACTATTTCCGGGACGACTTTGAGTGTACATACGAAGACGAGGTTGTTCTGGAGGCCAGACAGATCACCTATGGGACGTTCACCAATGTGGATTTGCAGCTGCATAAAGGCGAAATTCTGGGACTGTGCGGTTTGTCCGACTGCGGGATGCACGAGCTGGGCAAGGTCCTCTTCGGCATTGAAAAACCGGTCACAGGCAAAGTGGTGCTCTCCCAAACAGGGGCGGAGGTGCGCAATCCCCACTTTGCGGTGAAGTCCGGGATGGGCTACCTCTCCAAGGACCGGGACCGGGAGTCTGTGATTCTCAGCGCCAGCATACAGGACAACATTGAGCTTCCCTCCATGTCCCGGCTGAGAAGGCTGTTCGGTTATATACCGGCCAAGGCGGAAAAGCAGCTGGCGCAGGATCAGATCGACGTGCTGAAGATCAAGTGCCGGGGGCCCCGGCAGAAGCTGACGGAATTGTCCGGAGGCAACAAGCAGAAGGTGGTCTTTTCCAAGTGGCTGGGCTGCGGCAGCAGCATTCTGATTCTGGACTGCGCAACCCGCGGCATTGACGTCGGCGTCAAGGCAGCAATCTACCGGCTGCTGGAGGAGATGAAGGCGGAGGGGAAGTCCATCATCCTGATTTCCGAAGAGCTGCCGGAAATGATCGGCATGTGCGACAGGATGCTGGTCATGAAGGACGGCGAGGTGACGGCCGAATTCCGGCGCAGCAAGGATTTGAGCGAATCCGATATTATCAAATACATGATAGGGAGCGTGAACAGCGATGTCGGCACAAAGTAAAGGGGCGGCAGTGGATATAGACGGGATGCTTCTGCGGAAATCCCGTCAGAAGGATATTCTGATGACGGCGCTCCCCTTCGCGGGGCTGGCGCTGACCATCGCGGCGCTGACCATCGCAACCGGCGGACTGCTGCTGTCCGGCGGAAATCTGGTCAACATCATGAACCAGTGCTTCACCACCGCCATTGTGGGGATTGGAGCCAGCTTTGTCTATGCCCGCGGAGGCATGGACTTCTCTCTGGGGCCCAGCTGCGGCGTGGCCCAGCTGGTATGCGTGGCAATCATAACCCGGGCGGGCATGCCTGTCTGGATGGGACTGATCGCCGCCATAGCGGTGGCGGTCATCAGCACCATGATTGTGGGACTGGGGTCGGACTGCCTGCACTTGCAGCCGTTCGTGGTGTCGCTGTGCGTGCGCAGCGCCTGTACGGGGATTCTGGTTGTAGGCTGTAATGCGCTGGGAAAGAATATTCGGGTTCCTTTGGATACTTTTGGAGTGTTCAGCAACAACCTGTTAAAAGTCTCCGTACTTTTGGTTCTGCTGGCCGCCGGCTGGTATCTGTTTGAAAAGACCAGCCTGGGCAAAGAGCAGAAAGCGGTGGGGGGAAATATTGTTACTGCCCGGCAGTCTGGAATCCGCTCCCGGCAGGGCGTTGTGTTCAGTCATTTGATTCTGGGAGTTTGCGTAGGGATTGCCGCCTGCTTCCAGATGGTCCGCGCGGGCTCCGTGTCGGCTCAGTCCGGCACCGGGCTGGAGTTCAATATTATGATTGCTCTGGCGTTGGGCGGCTTTCCTATGGCGGGCGGATCATCTGCAAAAATTCGCGCAACAATTGTCGGCGTACTGACAATCACCTTCCTGACCAATGGTCTGACCCTGGCCGGAATGGCCAGTGAATATATCAATCTGGTGAAAGGCTTGCTGTTTATCGTGATTGTTGCGGTTTCCTATGACCGCTCTAATCTGAAGCAGGTTGTATTCATGTAGCATCCGTATGGTACGGCGGACAGACCGCTCTACACATAAAAATTTGAGCTTGGAGGATTACTTATGAAACGTGTTTTGAGCTTACTTCTGGTCCTGGTCATGGCGCTTTCTCTGGCTGCGTGTGGTCAGAATGACGGCAAGCAGAGCGGGAACAACGCCTCAAGCGACGGCTCCGCGTCTGTTTCGAACCAAGGAACGATACAGTCAACCGGCACAGAGGCAACGCAGGGATTTGAATTTCCTGCGGATCTTCCTCCAAAAAAGGTTGGCGCGGTCGGTATCTATACTGGCAACGAACTATACGTCCAGTGGAAAGAGAATCTGTCTTCCCTGGGGGAGAAGTTCAACATTGAATTTCAATTTGTCGAGCCCTCCGGTTCGGAAGAGTATACCGGCGCAATTGAAAATCTTTGTACAGCCGGCGTAGATGGCATTATCACCCAGGCCATTTCCGAAGCCTTTATTCAGGCGGCGGCAAATTTTGACGTTCCGGTTATGGGATATTGTACCACATTATCCCAGGAGCAGATGGACGCCTGTGCCAAGTTCGACAATTTTGTCGGGCTTGTAACAGAGGATGACACCGTTGCCGCTGAACATGCCGCTGAATCCATGTACGCCGCCGGCTGCCGCAATGTGGCGATTGCCGGCCTGACGAAAGGCATGAGCGAAATGATGGATAATCGTGCCGATTATTTTGCCGCAAAGTTCAAGGATCTGGGCGGCAACATTATCGCCGAGGACTATTCCATGATGGGCTTTGCGGATTCTATCTCCTCGTTTGCCGCTGCGTATCCGGAAATGGATGGCATCTTCTCTGTTATCCTGAACGAAAGCGTGTTCCAGGCAGTTACCACCGAGGGACTGGTGGGGCAGGTCAAGCTGGGCGGATTCGATATGTCTGACAGCTGCGACGATTTTTTTGAAAACGGAACTCTGGTTTTTGCCTGCACCGGGCAGCAGGCTACCATTGTCACCGCCTTTGCGCCTCTGTATAACTACATGTATGACGGGAGCTACCTGATCCCCGACCGTTCCCAAATGGTTTCCCGCGCCTTTGTGGAGATTCATAATTCTCAGGAGTGCCAGGATTACAACGACTATGTCCGCTTCTCAACCTGCTATTCTCCTGAGGAGATCGGCTTCATGGTCAAGGCATTCAATCCTGATTATACCTTCGAGGATTATCAGGCAATGCATCAGGCCTTCTCCATTGCAGATGTTATGTCCCGTACAGTTCAGTAAGGATAAGTAGGTGTACCTATGCCGTCAAAAGCCAAAGACTCTATTGAAAGAGCGATAAAGACCTTGATCTTTCCTTTTGTAGTGTGTCTGTTTTTTGGCATTGCTACTGGTGGAAAAATATTTTCGGCGAGGTCCATCCTCATCATATTGCGGCAGTCTGTTATGCCGGCCATTATCATTATGGCGATGATGCCAAATCTTTCCCTGGGTCTTATGGACTTTTCCATAGGCGCGGTGGTGACGACATCCGCTATAATAGCCGGCAATCTGATGAATATGACGGGGACAGGACTCCCGGGTCTGATTTTTTTCGCATTGCTGTCGGCAGTGCTGCTTACCAGCCTGACAGGCTTCCTGAACAACAAATTGAAGGTACCGATTTTGGTAGTGGCTCTGGGGCTGATGCTGGTCTATGAAGCGCTGCCCAGCCTCCTGTTTCCTGATGGAAATTTTGCCATCATCAAGGTGAAGTATGCTGTTCTGGCCCAGTCTCCGCATATTTTCATTATTTTTGGTATCACTTTTATTCTCTACTATATTCTGACCAACAAGACCGCTTATGGACATAATATCCGCGCTTTGGGCGGCAACAGCGAACTGGCTGCCCGCGCAGGGCTTAAAGTGGAACGGATCAAGCAGCTGAGTTTCACCTTCAGCGGGATTTTCGGCGGTATTGCTGCCGCGATCTACATGTCCAGCAGCGGGCAGGTCAATACCCCGGCAGCGTTTGGTTCCATGGGCACCGTGATGGATGCATTTCTTGGCTTATTCCTCGGCATGTTTCTTTCCCGCTTCTGCGACGGCGCCATTGGCATTGTGATTGCGGTTATCACCATGACAGTTCTTTCCAATGGAATGCTGAATATGGGGATTGATGCAACCTACCGGGATATTGTCAAAAGTGTAGTGCTGTTCTTCCTGCTGGCGTTCTCCGGAAACCAACCCTATTTTGTGGCCTGGCGGCAGAATCTGAAGCGAGCGGAGAAAGCCAACGCGGCTTATCGGGAAAAAACGAGGGCAAAGCAGCAGTAGGATTTTTATGACGGAGGAGATTATATGGCAAAGTATCTGATCAATTACCTGGACAAGAAATCCCATATCAACAAGAATATCTATGGTCATTTCTGCGAGCATTTGGGCCGCCTGGTCTATGACGGTATCTGGGTGGGCAGAGAGTCTCCCATTCCCAATGTCAACGGGGTGCGCAGAGATGTGGTGGAAGCCCTTAAACAGATCCGGGTTCCCATCATGCGCTGGCCCGGCGGGTGCTTCGCCGATACTTATCATTGGAAGGACGGCGTCGGTCCCCAGAGCGAGCGCAGGCCCATCGCCAACCGGTATTGGGGCGGCAGCCTGGAGGACAACAGCTTCGGCACCGATGAATTCATGACGCTGTGCGAAGAGGTTGGCTGCGGCGCTTATCTCAGCGGCAACCTGGGCAGCGGCACTATCCGGGAGATGGTGGAATGGGTGGAGTATATCCGCGACGAGCTGGACACACCCATGGCCCGGCTGCGCCGGAAAAACGGACGGGACCGGCCCTACAAACTGGAGGCGTTCGGTATCGGTAACGAGGTATGGGGATGCGGCGGTCAGATGCGTCCTCAGTATTATGCCGATCAGTACCGTCAGGCCGCTCACTTCATCAATACGGCGACTGGCAGCGGCATATCCGAAATGATTAACGGAGGCAAGACAGAAAAGACCAAACTGATCGCTTCCGGACCCAACCATGAAGATTACCATTTTACTGAAGAATTCATGAAGGGTCTGACTGCCGACAGCTTTATGTTCAACGCCGCTGGCTGCCAGATAATGGCGGACGGCCTGTCCCTCCACTACTACACTTTTCCGGGCAGGATGGATACCGCAGGCGGCGGATTCTTTTCTGCCATGCCTGTTGCGGACCAGTTTAACGAAGAGCAGTGGTATCAGCTGCTGAAAACCACTGCAAAAATTGACGAGATTATTACCCGGCATGACAGCATCATGTCCCACTATGATCCCCAAAAAACGGTTGGTCTGATGGTGGACGAATGGGGATCCTGGTACAGAACTGAGCCCGGCACCAACCCTGCCCATCTCTTTCAGCAGAACACCATGCGCGATGCCATTCTGGCCGCAATCAACCTCAATATTTTCAACAAACACTCTGACCGCGTCAAGCTGACCACCATTGCACAGATGGTCAATGTGCTCCAGTCCATCATTCTCACGGAAGGGGACAAGATGATTCTGACCCCCACGTACCACGTCTACGATATGTACAAGGATCATCAGGACTCCACTCTGCTGGGCTCCTTCATAGAGAACAAGCAGGTGGGACCGGAAAACGCCCGGCTGAACCAGATTTTCGAGTCCTGCTCTGTGGACGCGGCAGGCAATATGCTCTGCACTCTCTGCAACACATCCATTGACGCCTCTGAAACCATTGCGGCCACAGTATACGGTGCAGACGTCAAGGGTGTGGAAGCCACGATCCTTTGTGCGGATCCCCATGCCAAAAACACCTTCGACGCCCCGGATGCAGTGGGAGTCAAAGCATGGAAAGCGGAGCTCACCGGCGGCGGTTTTCAGGTTGAGCTGCCGGCCGCTTCCGTTGTCAGTCTGAAATTGAAGGCCGGCGGATGATCCGCCGGGAATGCACCTGGTGCCGGTTTGTGAGAGAGCTTTACGGCAGAGACATGGCGGCGGAGCTCACCAGCTACATCGCGTCGCTCCCGGAGGAGATCAGGGCCAGCGAGGAAGAACACGGGAGACGCCTCGCGATTTGCGGTACGTGCAGCGGCAATGCAGACGGCCTGTGCCGGTATTGCGGCTGCTACGTGGCGGCCCGCACAGCGAAAAAAGGGCTTGCCTGTCCTCACCCGGAGGGTGAGAAGTGGTCAAAATGCACTGACACAAACCAGCTTCAGGGCTGATGAGAGGCGAGGAGGACGGATCATTTCCCTTCTCGCCTTTTCCTGTCTTGACAAAAATGAATGAAGGAGCCGCAATGAGATGAACCATGCAGAACAAAAAGGACCGGCGCGTCCCTGCTATCTGGGTGTGGAGCTTGGTTCCACCCGGATCAAGGCGGTGACAATCGACGCGCGGTATGCGCCCGCCTCGTCCGGCGAGTATACATGGACTTCCAGCTATGAAAACGGGATCTGGACTTACTCGCTGGAAGAAGCCTGGAAGGGTCTGAAAACGGCGCTTGGGGCTGTTGACGGCCGGGATGCTGTTACTGCCGCCGGAATTTCGGCGATGATGCACGGTTATCTGGCCTTTGACCGGGACTGGAATCTGCTGACTCCCTTCCGCACGTGGCAGAACACCACCACCGGCCCCGCCGCAGCGGAGCTGACGGCGCTTTTCGGCTTCAATATCCCACAGCGCTGGTCCATTGCGCATTTATATCAGGCGGTGCTGAATGGGGAGCCTCATGTTGCTGAAATCGCGCATATTACTACGCTGGCCGGGTTTGTTCACTACAAGCTGACCGGCGTGAACGCCATCGGAACCGGGGAAGCCTCCGGCATGTTCCCGGTGGACAGCGGGACGCTGGATTATAACCAGCGGATGGTGGAGCAGTTTGACCGCCTTGTGGCGCAGGACGGATTTGCCTGGAAGCTGCGGGACATCCTGCCCGGAGTACTGGCAGCGGGAGAACGGGCGGGAACGCTGACAGAGGAGGGAGCCGCGCTGCTGGATGGTCTGCTGCCTTCCGGCATTCCCTTTGCTCCTCCCGAGGGTGACGCGGGTACCGGTATGACCGCCTCCAACGCTGTGGCGGCCCGTACGGGGAATGTATCCGCGGGAACCTCCATTTTTTCCATGGTGGTTCTGGAGCGGCCCCTGGAGCGGGTCCATGAGGAGATTGATCTTGTGGCCACGCCTGCGGGCAAGCCGGTGGCAATGGTTCACTGCAATAACTGTACCGGAGATTCCAACGCCTGGGTCTCCGTCCTGCGGGAGGCGGCGGAGCTTTTCGGTGCGTCGCCGGACCCGGGAGAGATATATGCCCGTCTGTACCGGAAGTCTTTGGAAGGGGACCCGGACTGCGGCGGAATATTTGTATGCAACTATCTGGCTGGAGAGGGCGTAACCCATATGGACGCAGGGCGGCCGATGGTGGTCCGGTATCCCGGCAGCCGCTTCAATCTGGCCAACTTTTTCCGGGCGCAGCTTTACGCCGCCATGGCCACCCTGCGGATCGGTATGGACATTCTGGCGGAGGAGCATGCCTCTGCCGACAGTCTCACTGGTCACGGCGGCCTCTTTAAAACGCCGGAAGTGGGACAGCGCTACCTTTCCGCCGCCTGCAACGCGCCTGTCACCTGCATGGATACGGCTGGAGAGGGCGGCCCCTGGGGCATGGCTCTTCTGGCGGCCTATATGGCGGAGAGAAGCGGCGGCGAGCAGCTGGAGGACTACCTGGCCGAAAAGGTTTTTGCCGGTGTGCGGCGCATGACCTGGAAACCCGAAGCCGAAGATATGGCGGGCTTCAACGTATTTCTGGACCGGTATAAGGCGGGGCTCGCCGTGGAACGGGCTGCGCTGAAGGCTCTGAAAGAAGGAGAGGAATAAAGCATATGACGCAGCAAAGAGAATTTTGGTTTATTGTGGGCAGCCAGTCTCTGTATGGCCCCGATGTGTTGAAAACCGTAGCCGCGCGGGCGGCGGAGATGGCGGAGAAACTCAGTGAAGTCCTGCCCTATCCCCTCGTCTACAAAGTGACTGCCAAGACCAACCAGGAGATTGCCGGCGTGGTCAGAGAGGCCAACTATGACGATTCCTGCGCCGGAATCATCACCTGGTGCCACACCTTCTCTCCCAGCAAGATGTGGATCAATGGTTTCGTCAACCTTCAAAAACCCTATTGCCACTTCGCAACGCAGTATAACAAGGAGATCCCCAACGAGGAGATCGACATGGACTTCATGAATTTGAATCAGGCTGCCCACGGCGACCGGGAACACGGTTTTCTTGGCGCCCGCCTGCGAATGCCAAGGAAGGTTATCGCCGGGCACTGGCAGGATGAAACAGTTCAAAAGCGCATCGGCCTCTGGATGAGGGCCGCCGTCGGCGCCGCCGTGTCCAGAAGCATGAAGGTCATGCGTTTCGGTGACAACATGCGGGAGGTGGCCGTTACCGAGGGCGACAAGGTGGAGGTTCAGACCAGGTTGGGCTGGCAGGTGAACACCTGGGCTGTCGGTGATCTGGTGCGGGAGATGAAGACCGTCACCGAGGCGGAAATTGACGCACTGATGACCGAGTATCTGGCACAGTACGATGTTGCCACCGACAAGCCCGGCCACATCCGCTACCAGGCCCGGGAAGAAATCGCCATGAAAAAGATGCTGGACGCCGAGGGATGCAAGGCGTTCTCCAACACCTTCCAGGACCTGTATGGCATGGAGCAGCTGCCCGGCCTGGCTTCGCAGCACCTGATGGCCCAGGGCTACGGCTACGGCGGCGAAGGGGACTGGAAAGCAGCCGCCATGACCGCCATCATGAAAGCCATGGGGGAAAACGGTAACGGACGCTCCCTTTTCATGGAGGACTATACCTACCATCTGGCGGAGGGGCAGGAATACAGTCTGGGCGCCCATATGCTGGAGGTCTGTCCCTGCTGCGCCAGCGGGAGGCCCCGGATCGAAACCCACCATCTGGGCATCGGCATGAATGAGAAGGATCCCGCCCGGCTGGTCTTTGAGGGCATGGAAGGGGATGCCATCGTGGTCAGTCTCGTCGACATGGGAGGCCGCCTGCGTCTTATCTGTCAGGACATTCGCTGCGTCAAGCCCATTCTGCCCATGCCCAACCTGCCGGTGGCCCGGGTAATGTGGCAGGCGCAGCCCAGTCTTACCACCGGCGTGGAGTGCTGGATCACCGCCGGCGGGGCTCACCATACGGTGCTCAGCTATGACGTCACGGCAGAGCAGATGAAGGACTGGGCCAATATGCTTGGTATCGAATTTGTCCATATTACAAAAGATACTACCGTAGACCGGCTGGAGCACGACCTGTTCCTGAGCGATCTGGCCTGGAAGCTGAACGGGAAATAGAGGTCCGCACACATGGGGCCGCCGCTTTTATGACGCGCCGGCGGAAAGTGGGCCCGTACGATTTGTTTTTTCAACTCCACGGATCATTTTTTCCTTGTACTTCAGGACAAAGCGCTATATAATGAATGGGAGCAGATGCAAAATGTTCCCTCTCAAAATGAAGGGGAAAAGTATAAGGAGGGCTTTGTGATGAAACGAATCGGAATGCTTACCAGCGGCGGCGACTGCCAGGCCCTGAACGCGGCCATGCGGGGCGTCGCCAAGACGCTGTTCAACTCGGGAGAAAAAGTGGAGATCTACGGCTTCCAGGATGGTTACCAGGGGCTGATCTACGGACGGTTCAAGCTGCTGACCTACGCTGACTTCACCGGTATCCTGACCAAGGGCGGCACGTTCCTTGGGACAAGCCGCACACCCTTCAAGACCATCCAGATCCCCGGGGACGACGGCGTGATTGTCAGGGAAATTGTGCTGGGGAAAACGGAGTGGAAGATCTATGCCTCCGCCGGCGGAAAGGTTTCTTACACGGGAGCGTCTGCCGCGTCGGGGGAACGCTACTCGCTGAAAGCGGGGGAACCGTTCGTGATTATTTCTGACTGTGAGCTGGAATTTGTGTCCGAATAGCATCCTTTGTGCGGGAATGAGGGAAAATATGAAGCTTACAACGCTCTGTTATATCGAAGCATCCGGCTGCTACCTGATGCTTCACCGTGTAAAAAAGGAAAACGACGCAAACTGTGGAAAATGGATCGGCGTGGGCGGGAAATTTGAGCCCGGAGAGACGCCCGAGGAATGTCTGCTGCGCGAGGTGCGCGAGGAAACCGGACTTAAGCTCCTGCGATACCGTTTCCGGGGTATCGTCACATTCACATCCGACGAATGGGAGACGGAATATATGCATCTGTTTACGGCGGATAAATTTGCGCCGGATGAAACAGCCTTAAGCCGGGCAGCCGGAGAAAATCCTGTGGCCTGCGACGGGG
>OFHB01001687.1_pt1 | contig 12444 bp, 8 predicted proteins | sample 1521881 | NCBI WGS metagenome assembly OFHB01 (sample SAMEA3504090, study PRJEB24116) | mouse gut metagenome | biome: mouse gut; feature: mouse-associated habitat; material: faeces | place: Denmark | collected 2011
GGAAGTCGAGTTTCTTCTCTGCATACGGTTTGGGAATTGGGAGATGAGGCAGGATATCTTTGGAACGCTGCTTATTTTACGGGAACGAATTGGGATAATGTTGCTTCTGTCTATCCATATTATGGATATGGGTACTCGGTTATTCTGTTGCCAATTTTTATATTTGCGGAGAATGGAATTCAACTGATCCAGGGGGCTTATGTTGTTAATATATTGTGTGTTATAGGAATGTATTTTATACTCATAAAGTTGTTAACGGAATTGGGAGAGAAAGTTTATTCTGCATATATACCTGTCATAGCGTTTATTGCCTGCCTTGCGCCTTATATGGCATCCAGCACATTAAAAGTGATTTGCGAAGCTTTTCTGTCTTTTTGGTATTGCTTGTTGCTGTATCTGTTATATTTGACTTTAAAAAAGCAAAAAATGTTTTTCTCAGCGCTGCTGGGAATTTGTAGTTCATTCATTTTCTTTATTCATACCAGAGCAATTGTTGTACTGGGTATGCTTGTAGTGACAGGATTATTTTCTGTGATGTGGAAAGATAGGAAATATCTCAAATACTTTTTAGGTTTTCTTTTCTGGGCAGGAATAGTATTTATAGTATTATACATTGTAAAATCAAATATTATTAACTATAAAAATCTACTGATACCGGCAGATGAAACTATAGCAAAACAGGCCAATTTGCTTAGTGTAAGTTTTTTTCTGGATCGTTTGAAGTGGTTTAAACCTGTAGATTATTTTGCCTGTTTTATGGCCAAGTTGTTATATGTGGTATATGCTACAGGGGCAGTACTTTTTCCCGGATGTATTTGTATGGGAAAAGAAGTTTATCATATACTGAAAAAACATGATAATAATTTGGAGGACTGTGCAGCTGCAATAGTTAAAATATTTATCATGGTAAGTTTTGCAGTTATGTTGATAGCATGTACCTTTAACGGGACAGGAAATGATATTCGTTATGCGGTATATGGGCGTTATTTTGAGTATATGTTTCCAGCATTATTAAGTTTTTCGCTGTATTTCTTTATCAGCTATGATAACGAGAAATTAAATAAAAAGATGATACTTGTTTGTATAGCGATTACTTTGATAATAGGTTTAGGGGTCAGAGATTGGTGTATATCGTATTTAAAAGATCAGTCTGTATATGTAGATACATATCGTATCGCAGCAATTTCTCGACCAGTTTTGACTAGTAAAGAGCTGGGAAGTATGTTGGAAAGTGTCGCCCTAATTTCAGGTGCGTTGTTGTTTTCCTATTGGGCGGTATATAGGAAAAAATGTGGGAAATGGATTGTAATATTGCTTGTGGGAATGACAGTATGGACAAATACACAAGTTTGTATAGATAAAATACAAGAAGTACAAGATAAACAGATTGGGGATAAAGAGATTGCAGAATATATCTTGAAATACAGGGATAATCAGAAGGTCTATATGATAGATGACGATTCATTTAGGTATTCTTTTTATTATTCTAGAATACAGGTACTATTAAAGGAGATACCGTTGCACGTGATTCAGCCTGAGGATAACAGCACTATAGAAGAGGGATCATATGTTTTGGCTTATACAACTACGAAATTGAAAGATTCATTTCTGAAAGAGTATAAACTGATTAGATCTGGAAGTGCTTTTCTGCTGTATCAAAAGGGGAGAGGAAAATGAGTGAACAGAATAAAAATGTTTATTTCATTATATTAAACTATAACACTTTTCATGAGACAAAAAACTGTGTCACTAGTATAAGAAAACTCATAGGTAATTATAAGAAAAATATTGTTATTGTTGATAATTGTTCTCCGGATGGTTCATTTTTTGAGTTAGCAGATTCTTATTGTGGTTCGGCTGATGTGGAAGTTTATCAGCTGGAGGAAAATGTTGGGTTTTCTAAAGCGAATAATTATGCTTATCAGATGATCAGGAAAAGAGGAGATATATTGTTTTGCATTGTCTGTAATAGCGATATTGTATTTGTGCAACAGAATTTTTTGATTTTATTGGAACAAGAATACAGACATTCACAATTTTTCTTGTGTGGTCCACAGATATTTTGTCCATCAAAAAAAAGTACTTTTTGTAAAGGATATCAGTCTCCTATGTACCCATTTGAATGGAGAGAGGGATACGTAAAGGCTTATCATGCTTACAATGTTTATAAATATAGAATGTTAAAACAAGATTCTCCCATAAGGATCAAAAGTCTCGGGGGGGTAATACTGAGGTGGTTTTATTGGAAAGGAGTAAGGAAGTTTTTAATTAAAACATTGTATTGTAGATACAGAGAAAAGCGTCATGAGAATGTTCCTGTACATGGGAGCTGCCTTATTATTTCTGAATTATTTATGGAAAAGGAAGAGAAAATTTTTTATCCTGAAGTCAGATTTTATGGTGAGGAATTGTTGCTTTATCTTAGGAGTCGCAGACAACAGTATAAGATTGTATATGAACCGAAATTGTTAATACATCATCTTCAAGGGATGTCTACAATGTCTATAGAAAATGAAAGAGAAAGAGATTTATTTCGTTATGAAAATTTCGCTATAGGTGCAGAGATATATATAAAACAATTGAAAAATGACGGCAGTAAATAATTGGCTGGAGGGATGGTAGAAACTACGCAGTGTAAGTAATAATTGTTTTAAGAAATAGGACAGACAAATGACCAGAAAACAAAAAACCATTAATAATGTTATATCTAATGTAGCAGTACAGGTTGCAGCAACGGTATCTGGGATTATTCTTCCCAGGCTAATCCTTTCGAGTTTAGGTTCTACCATAAATGGGCTGGTAAATTCTATTAATCAGTTTCTGGCGTATTTAGGCCTGGTAGAAATGGGAATTGGAAATGCTTCAATTGCAGCATTGTATGAGCCGATAGCGCAAGGAGACAAGGCACGGGTCAGCCTAATTATGACATCCGTAAAAAGAAAATATCTGGTTTCAGGAGGTATATATGTTTTTGCGGTGACTATACTGGCATTTGTATATCCCTTATGTATTGACAGGCAGCTGAACTACGGATTTGCATTTTCAATGGTAATGATAACAGCATGTAACAGTATAATTGATTTTTTTCTTATAGGAAGATTTAAGGTCTTATTGGTTGCAAATCAGAAGACATTTATTTTAAATTTTGCCAAGGCTTCTTCAACTGTAATTATGACGGTTTTAGGCTGCGCCGTGTTGATAATGGGAGGTTCTGTAGCCACAGTCAAAGTATTGGCTGTTTTTGCGCATTTGGGGGAAGCTATCTTTATTATGTTGTATGTGAAACATTGTTATCCAACTGTAAATTATTATCTTTCAGAATACATTAAAATTGGGCAACAGAATAATGCATTGATTCATCAGTTATGCTCTGTCGTTACTTATAATACCGATTTAGTTCTCTTAACATTGTTTATTAAAGAGAACTCATTAAAGGAAGTGAGTGTGTACAGTGTATATGCATTGGTTATGAGCATGATCGGTAATGGAATGCGTTGTTTCACTGCGGGTATTGAAGCAACATTTGGAGATATGGTGGCGAAAGGAGAAGAAAAAAAGCTGCAGGATGTGTTTGCAGTATATGAATTATGTTATGTCTGGGTAATGTATTTAATGTATTCTTGTTTTTTGGCATTGATAATTCCATTTGTTCGTTGTTACACAGGTGAAATGTCGGATATAAATTATGTCCGTCCCTGTGTGGGTATATTATTTGGCATAAATGGATTGTTGGCGAATTTGAAAGATACACATGGGTTGATTATAAAAGCCTGTGGGTGTTACAGACAGACCCAAATTTATGTGATTGCAGAGGCAGTTGTCAATATTACTTTATCTATATTGTGGGTTCATTCTTTTGGAATGCTGGGTGTTCTTGTAGGGACTGTGCTGTCACATTTAATTACAGCAATTGGGATGCCTTGGTATGCGGATAAATATCTGTTGAAGAGAGATTTTCGCAAGACAATGAGAGAACATCTAAGCAATCTGACGGTGCTGGTGGTACTGGTTGGAGTTGAAATAGGGTATGTTTATGCAGTGTGTGATTGGGTAAGCTGGTTAATGAGTTCAGTGTGTATATTTTTTCTTAATGCAGTAGCATTTGGGTGGATAAATGTTGTATTAAATTATGGAAGCATTAAATTGGGAGTAAAGTTTTTATTCAATAAAAGAGCGAATTAGCAATTGACAGAAAAGTATGAGAAGAGGTACAAACGGGATGGAAAATAAAAAAATATCAGTGTTTTTGCCTGCCTATAATGCAGAGAAGACACTGGAACGTGCCATTCAGTCGGTGGTATGTCAGACATATCAGAACTGGGAAATATGTGTGATTGATGATGGGAGCAGGGATGGCACGGCTGAAATTGCGGAAAGGGCTTGTCAGAGGGATTCAAGAATCAGATTGTTTAAACTGTCCCCGGGAAAGGGAAAAACTTATGCTCTGAAAGCAGGAATTGAAGCAGTATCTGAGGCGGAGTATGCAATGTTTCTGGACAGCGATGATTGGTTTAAAGGTCCAGAACTTTTTCAAAGATTGATAGGGGAGTTGGACAGGGAGAGGGCAGATTGTGTTCTGTTTAATTTTGAGTTGAAGGGAGCACCAGGCTTTCAAAAACTGGTCAAAAAAATGATACTTTCCACGGAAGAAGAATATGTAAAGAATATAATGAAACGTCAATATATGGACGGAAACCTCTGGGGAGGAATTTATAAGTTCCAGCTGGTAAAAGAAAAGTTTACTGCTCAGAACTTTAATCATGAAGATTATATAAATAAATACAATATTCTGAAGGAATGCGGTAAGGTGGTAATTCTTCCAGTTATAGGATATGTCTACTATGTCAATACAGATAGCATCACTCACAGACCATTCACAGACAGGGATGAATATTACTATATTCATGCAAAAGAATTTGTGGAGAAGATGCAAAAGATATTTCCAGGAACTGAAAAAGAAGGGGAATATTTCATGAACTGGGTGCTGCTTTTTACGGCTTCACGTTTGGCTGAGAATAGACAGGGAAGACAGTTGAAAATGTACCAAAGGATTATGAAAACAGCCAGGAGCAGCTACAAAGCATTTCTATGGAATCCTTATTTTTCAACGCGGGACAGGTTGACATTTCTGCTGATATGGCTTGGTGTGTATGGAATGGCACACAGGATTTACATTAGAATAAAAAGGCGGCAGTAAAACTCTACATTTTGCTGCCGCAGGTCTCTAATATTTCCAGGCTGGCCGGTGTCATTTTGCTGTGGGATTCTAGTATACCCCCACCAATTAACCACACGTTTCACTTGTCTAAATTTCCATCTGCGTCGTTGTCGTCAGTCATCGCAGCCCGCTGCGACTCCTTCCTCCGCCTTGCAGACTGAAAATTTATCCTTCGCGAAACATAGTGGTAATTGTTGTGGGTTATACTAGGATTTTGCTAAGTCTCCAGCCAGCTTCATCTATTCTGCTTCATTCCGCCGAGAGCAGGGCTCTGGGAGTGATTTTTCTGACTTTCATGGAGAGCAGGCAGGTTATTGCAAATGCAAGAAGTATAAGGCCGATTCCGGATAGGAGGATCAAGTCCACAGGAATCTGGAAAGTGCATTTTACAATGCCTATTCCGCTCAAAAATATGGCCAGCAGAGGATTGATAAGAAAAGCGCTGACTGTCAGGCCCACAGCCGTGGAAAGCACCACAGGGGGCATAAAACTCAGGGCAGTCTGCAGGACCAGCTGTCCGGTGGAATAACCCAGGGCTTTCAGGATTCCATAATCATGTTTCTTATGGTTCAGGCTGCTTCTCACCAAAAGATACAGTACAAAAGTGACAATGAGCAGGCTCAGGATAAGAACCGCTATGACGATAACAGTTATGAGCGTCACATAGATTCCTGCTGTGCCCTCCAGAATCGAGCGTATATTTACAGTGGCGTATACACTGCTCTCAAATTTACCGCATACTTCATCGTGAAAGGCGTCAATATCCGTTTCCTCTGCCAGGTTAAGATAATAACTGGCACTCTGAAGAGAATTCATACGCTCGTAGCCGCTTTTGGTGAGCAGGGCATCCCGGCCGAGATTATTGGACAGCTGAGTAAAGCCTGAGACGATGTATGCATGGCTGCTGCCATCCACAGTCAGGGTGATTTCGCTGCCAATTTTAATACCATGTTCTTTTGCGTATTTTGCGCCCACTGCCACTTCATTGTCATATTTAGGAAAACGTCCCTCGATGCAGCAATCCTGGTTATTTACCTGGGAAAAATCATTCGACAGAGTTGTCATAAGAGCGGTTCCTTCCAGGTGGCGGACTTCCACACTGTGGTACAGGTAAATCCCAAGGACGCGTTCATCCTCAGCCATGGCATCCAGAAAAACATCTTCCATTTCCGCGCTGATAGTTATAGAGGAATCTGCTGTCTCCCCCACCACCATTGAGAGGAATGGCTGCATATCTATGATCATATTTTCCGCCATAAGACTCGAGAACACTGTCACCAGGGAGAGCACAAGCATGGTAATGGAGACAGTGACGTTCTGCTTGACCATGGAGAGTGTCGTTTTCAGTGCAAGTGCCGCCTGCAATGGTGCGCGGGTTTTCTCCAGAGGAAGGCGGTTTCTTTTGAAATTGTGGGTTTCCATGCCCGAGCGCAGCGCCAGGATCGGTTCGATTTTTTTGATCCTGCCAGCAGACAGCCATACTGTCAGGGAGATGATGCCGGCAATAACTGCAGCCGTGGCGGCAAAGGGCAGGGGCAGGAATCTGACAGTGTAGGGAATTCCTGTCTGGGAAATCATCATGCTGTTTACTGCGGGGAAAAAGCAGTAGGAGATCCCGGCTCCTGCCAGAGCGCTTATGAGAGCCGTGCCTGTGAACTGCAGCAGGAGAGCGGAGAGTATCTGGCCGCTTTTATATCCCACAGCTTTCAGGACACCCAGGTTCTGCATGTTCTCCTGAATGTAATTGGCCACGTTGGAACCTACCACCACCAGAGTGATCAGTGTCACCAGAAAAGCCATGGTGATTACAATGCCCGAGCATATCATCTGTGCAATGTAGCGGGTGGAAGAGATAAGAGTGTAGGAGTTGCTTAAAGGGCGGAGATCGGGATAGCTTGAAGATATCCTGTTTTTTAAATCCGCTTCAAAGCTCTCACTTTCTGTTTTGTCGTGGATCCGCATTGAAACCAGGGTGCATTTGGGGGTTATGCCCAATGTCTCCAGCTCTGTATATTTATCTTCTGTCAACATCAGAAGGCACATGCTGCAGTTGTGTGAACCTGCCATGACACTGTTCAGGAAACCGCATACAGTGTAGCTGACCGTATGGCTTCCAAAGCTGATGTCCACAGTATCCCCGGTGGAAAAGCCGCTGGAATAGAGCATGGGAAGATAAATGCCGCTCTGGAAGTTTCCTTCTTCTACAATTTCAGCTCTCCCCACCGGTCGGTTCAGGGCCTGCTCTTTTTCCATGACAATGAAATCTGTGATTACTTCTCCGCCATTATAGGCCATGATGCCCACCATTTCCAGGGCGTCGTCCAGATGGTATTCTGCCGTTCGGGCGTCCTGGTCCAGGGTTTCGGCGACAAAGTTCCGCAGTTGTGTCTCCTGGCTGTCCAGCAGCAGGGTCACATGTTCTGCGTTGAGCTTATCGTGGTAACGGTCAAAATTCTTTTTGTAGTCAGTAGAGAGCATAAACCACAGGTTCAGCATAAGAGCTGCCAGCAGGACCAGTATGGTCACTGCAGCCGTCTGTCCTTTGGCTTTTCGGATGTTGGAACAGGTAATCAGAATAGTTTTTCTCATAGTTACCACCCCATCTGTGTAAGGAATGCGGACAGCTTCTGGTGGCGTTCCAGGTCGCCGTGGCGGTACTTTCCCAAGTCGCACTCGCCCAATACGGAACCGTCTTTCAGGTACAGAATGCGGTTTCCCCGTCTGGCAGAGCGCATGTCATGGGTGACCATAACTACGCTTTGGCCCTGTTCGTGAAAATGTGTCAGAGTGTCCAGTACATCCAGGCCGGTTTTGGAATTCAGGGCTCCCGTGGGTTCATCTGCAAAGAGGATCTGGGGTGAATTGATCAGCGCCCGGACAATTCCTACACGCTGAGCCTCGCCTCCGGAGATCTGGGCGGGAAATTTTTCCTGGGTTTCTCTGGGCAGATCCACCGCCTTAAATAACGCCCTGGCCTGTTCCACCAGTGCCTTTTTGTTCCGGTTTACCAGCAGGCCTGCCGCAAGCACATTGTCCATAATGCTCATAGAATCAATCAGGTATATCTGTTGAAAAACAAAACCGCAGTGTTCCCGGCGAAACACTGCCAGGCCGTCCGGACTTAAGTCTGAGATCACCTTTTCACCGAAGGTTATGGTGCCCAGGGTGGGAGTATCCATTCCAGAGAGCGCATATAGAAGTGTAGATTTTCCCGCACCGCTTGCTCCCATGATCACGGTAAAATCGCCCCGGAACAGCTGCAGGTCGATATTTTTCAGAACATGCTGCATGGCGCCGCCATTTGAAAAGGATTTGCTCAGGTTTTCTGTCTTTAATAGGATTTCTTTCATGCAAAATTGTCTCCTGAAGTTGCTTGGTTTTTAGGAATATACCCTGGACAGCCTGCCCGTTTTATACCGGTGTTTATCGGCGATCTATGAGTATGGGTTCATTGTACAGCTTGAATCCTTAAGGGTCTTTATGCAATCCTTAAATATTTCTTAAAAGTACCAAGCCCCCTGTCTTAAGAGGCGGAGCTGAGTGCAATCAGGACCGTTGCCTTCAGTCCCTGCTCTCCGTTTTCAAGGTCAAGCCGCCCCTGCATTTCTCTCATACAGTAATCAGAGATGTACAGCCCCAGGCCTGCGCCCTCAATGTGCTCTGTATTGCTGCCCCGTTTAAATTTTTCTTTGATCAGGGGAAGTTCCGCCGGACTGACGCCTCCGCCGAAATCTTCAATACAGACTGCCAGACAGCCCCCTGCCCGGTGTACGGACACCTGGATCTTTGTATCTGCGTACTTGTAGGAATTGGCAAAGAGGTTGTCAAAGACTTGCTGCAGGCGCAGCCTGTCGCCCAAGAGAAGGCATTCAGGGATGGGAGGGAGCACTGCGCGGTGGAGGTAATCGGCATTTTCAAGCAGCAGTTTCAACTCACTGCTTTTAAAATCCGCAGGGGTCACAGAAAGCACATGGAGTTCTTCCAGAGTGGCGGAAAAAAGATCTGAGACCAGGGTGTTGATCTGGTCGGTTTTTTGGATAATCTGCTCGTAAGTATACTTTGTTTTTTCGTCCGCCGCCAGGGCAGCTGCCACTTCTGCCGCAGCCTTGATACTGGCCACAGGAGTTTTTATATCGTGGGAAAGTTTGGCCACCAGTTCCTTCTTGGCTGCATCTGCCCCGGCCGCCTCAAGCTTTGCCTTTTTGAGTTCGCTGCGCATGAGATCAAAGCTTTCCGTGAAGGCTCCAAAGAGGTTTTTCCGGTCCATTTCAAGGGGAATATCCAGGCAGCCGTCCGCAATGCGCTCTGCAAAACATTTCAGTTTTTGAAATGGTTTTACCACTGTGCGCTGTATGTGGAGAAAGTATGTTCCGCAGAGTACCAGCTGCAGAAGCGCTGCCGCAGCAAAGGCAAAGACAGCGGCTTTTTTCCGGTTATGGAGGAATTCTTCTTCCCCGCTGTGGATGAGTACCTGGCCTGCAATGGCGTCTTCGGCCTGGATGTTGAGGATCGTGTCCCTGTGGTTTACCGCGGAAAAAATGCTTTCGCTGAGGCCGGAGCGGGTTCTGTACAGGACGGTTCCGTCCAGGTCAAGCACGGTATAGTCCAGGTTCGTGGGGGTGACATGTTTTTCCAGGGAACCCCAGTCTGACTCCAGGGTCTGCAGGACTTCGTTTATAGCCACGGTGTTCTGTGGAATCTCTGTCCCATAGGTCATAAACAGAATGAGAATGGCCAGTTCCGCCGCTAAAGTGAAGAGTATTCCTGCAAAAAAGAAACCATTTTTCATTGCTCTCCTCCGCTGAATCTGTAGCCGTTTCCCCAGACCGTGATGATGTATCTGGGATTGCCCGGGTCGCATTCCACGGCCTCACGTATTTTGCGGATATGTACGTTCAGGGTTCCGTCTCCGGTAAATTTGTCCTGCCAGACTTTTTCAAAAAGTTCCTGTTTGGAGATCATTCTTCCTGCGTTCTGGGCCAGATAGGCCAGCAGCCGGAATTCCAGGGAGGTGAGTCTGGCCGGTTTTCCCTCCACCAGGACTTCTCTGGCGTCATAGTCTATGGTCAGTCGGCCGTCGGCGTATTTTGTGCTGGCGCTGTGCCCGTACCGCTTTAGCACCACCTTTACTTTTGCCAGAAGGACACTGAGGGAACAGGGCTTTTCAATATAGTCGTCGCCTCCGATGCTGAGGGCAATGATTTTGTCGTCATCCTTTGTGCGGGCTGAGATAAACAGTATGGGAATGTCTGTGGTTTCCCTGAGCTCTCTGCACAGTGCAAAGCCGCTGCCGTCCCCCAGGTTGATATCCAGCAGAAGCAGCCGGGTGGTGTTTTCTCTGAAAAAAGCCCGGCAGTCCGCGGCACTGTAGGCCAGGGCCGTCTGGACGCCGAAGAGATTAAAGTATTCTGCCGTGCTGTCTGCAAGGAGTTTTTCATCATCTATAATTAAACAGTCATATTTCATATGCCGCCTTCCTTTCTGCTGCAGAGCTGCCTGATTTTACAACCTGTCTGCTCCCGTTTCTTTAGGAGGGAGAGGCAGGTACTGAAGAGCGATCCTGTTTTCCGGGCGGGCGTCGGTGAGATAGAGCACTGCCAGGAAGAACCACTCCAGGGGTTTCATCAGAAGGTATACCAGGTCTGCGGCATATCTGGAGCGGATGAGTTTTGCAACAGGAAAACCATATGTATCATAAAAATTCCGCACGGCCCGGTGGAAGCGGGGAGTGCGTTCTTCCAATACCTGCTCAAAGGCGTTGGCAATGCAGAGCTGCCGGTTGACTATCACTTTATGGCCGTGCCTGAGGCCCATGCGCAGAGGTTTTACTACTTTTCTGTGTCCTCCTGCAGCCACGGTGCAGAGGTAATGCTCGTCAAAGTGGAGGTTTTGAGGAGCAGTCTGTTGGGACAGGCTCCAGTCGCTTGTGTCCGTCCATGCCCGGATGAAAGCGTCGGGGGCCTGGCCCAGCAGGAGCAGAAGGCAGATGATCATGCCCAGCAAGGGCCACATGAGCAGGAAAGCCGTCAGGGGCCACAGGGTGGAATTCAGGAAGCTTGCCTGGTGCCCGTGGGTCAGGTACAGGGATTTCTCCGGCATGGCTTCGGCATACAGGATTACAGCTTCCAGGAAGGCCGGATTCTTTCTGCGGACAATGTTGTGGTTGCCGTATAGCAGATGGAGCCGGCCCCTCTCCTCGAACCGGGCAAACATACAGTACACATCCTCGTGAATCTCCGTGATGTTGCGCAGCTTCCGATTCTCCCAAAGCTCCTCCCCGTCCCCCAGTTCAATATACGTAAAACCGTTTCTGTAGTAATGTTCCATGGCCGCATAGTACAGGTGCTGATTCTTCAGGAAATTGTCTGAGGAGGTGCCCACGCCCCTGTGGCAGTCGCTTACCAGTACATACCTGGAGCATGGGCAAAAAGGCAGTACCAACGCCTGGGAAAAAGCCCTGTTCAGACGGCTTGCGGTGGTCATGACTTTCTCCTGCGGCGAAAGCGGGCATCCCGAATCGTATTTCCGCCGGAACAGTCTACGGAACTTGCCCCTGGGGCATCATTTCGGCAGCTACAGTTTCCGGAGTTCCCACACGAGGCATCATTTCGGCAGGCATGCGCTGTGGAGCCGGCACCTCTGGCAGCTCTTCGCCTGGCCGGCCTGCATTTGCGGCAGCATTTCGGGCGGCGGCAGCCGTGTTTCCGGTGGCAGTGCCTGTGGAAACGGCGCAGACGCATCAGCTTCCGGAAGCAGAACGGAATGTAGTAATAAAGAAACAGAATCCGGTCTTCCGTACAGGTAAATGGCCTGGTAACCCACAGGAAGAGCCGGCAGTACATTCGGTTCAGGCACTGTGACAGCCTGCGGTGAAAGCGCGTCAGAAAACCGTAATGCACTTTCCCGGGGTGGTGGAAAGTAAAGGACAGAGAGAGATTCTGCACCGTAACCCACTCCGGAGAATAACCCGCCCGGCACAGTCCCCGGAAGAATGCTTCCATCATTTCCCGGTTACGGAAGCAAACCGTCGCCTTCAGGCACAGCTCGGACGGGCGTGAAAACACCCCCGGCAGAAAAGCCGTGAGCCACCAGTGCCGCTGGGAAATTTTCACGAACGCGCCGTTGTCCAGGAACAACTGCAGCGTGCAGGACAACATCTCCTCCGCCGAGGATCGTAGGCTATGCAATGAGATTCTGGAAGGATGGAACAACGGCATGCTGAACAG
>OFHB01001688.1_pt1 | contig 12440 bp, 9 predicted proteins | sample 1521881 | NCBI WGS metagenome assembly OFHB01 (sample SAMEA3504090, study PRJEB24116) | mouse gut metagenome | biome: mouse gut; feature: mouse-associated habitat; material: faeces | place: Denmark | collected 2011
TCAACGCTGGCTACGGCGGCGGCTTCTCCAACGTGCCCACGCTGCTCTCCGACCACTTTGGCATGAAGTCCATCAGCCGGATCCACGGACTCTGCCTCTCCGCCTGGGCTATCGCCGGACTCACCGGCAACCAGATGGCTACCTGGATTGTGTCCCACACCGGATCTTTCACAACAGATGCAGCGGGCAATCAGATCAATCCTGCCGGATACCAGAATGTGCTGTATGTCACCATTGTCTTGTATATTGTAGCCATGCTCATCAGCATCTTCCTGGTACGTCCCGTCAAGGAAAAAGCAAAAGCTTAATCTCAGTCGTGCGGATGCGTGAAAAAAGTCTGCCGGTTTCCCCCTCAGTGAGGAAAACTGACAGACTTTTTTGTGACTTTTGTAAAGAAAAACTTTGCGGCTTCTAGGTTTCTCCCATTTTCACTAGCTTTGCCGCTTTGGTCGTACAACCAAGCGGCTCTTAAGTTTCTCCCATTCTCACTAGCTTAGCCGCTTGGTCGGCGGCAATGCAGGCGTCGAGAATTTCCTGGATGTCGCCGTTCATAACTTTGTCCAGTTTGTAGAGGGTAAGGCCAATCCGGTGGTCGGTAACGCGGCCCTGAGGGAAGTTGTAAGTGCGGATCTTCTCCGCCCGATCCCCTGTGCCGATCTGGCTGCGCCGCAGCTCCGCCTCCGCGTCATGCCTCTGCTGCTGCTCTATATCATAGAGCTTCGACTTAAGCAGGGCAAAAGCCTTTGCTTTGTTTTGAAGCTGTGATTTCTCCGTCTGGCTGTACACCACAATACCAGTGGGATAATGGGTCAGACGCACCGCTGAGTCCGTTGTATTCACACACTGGCCCCCGTTCCCGGAAGCCCTCATTACGTCAACACGTATATCTTTTTCTTCTATAACGATATCAATATCCTCGTCCACCTCCGGCATCACAGCCACACTGATGGTGGAAGTATGGATGCGCCCGCCGCTCTCTGTCTCAGGGACGCGCTGCACCCTGTGTACACCGCTCTCGTATTTCATCCTGGAGTATGCACCCTGTCCCTTGATCATGAACTGTACTTCCTTCATACCCCCTATGCCAATCTCATCCACATTCAGGAGTTCAACCTTCCAGCGGCATCCCTCCGCGTAATGCACATACATGCGGTAGATCTCCGCGGCAAACAGCGCGGCTTCATCTCCTCCGGCGCCGGCACGAATCTCCACAATTACATTCTTATCGTCATTGGGATCTTTCGGCAGCAGAAGAATCTTTAACTTCTCTTCGAGCCGTTCCACGTTTGCCTTGGATTCGCTTAACTCTTCTTTTGCAAGCTCCCGCATCTCTTCATCGCTTTCTTCGTCCAAAAGCATCAGAGATTCCTCTATATTCTGCCGGTTTCGTTTATATTCCCGATATGCTTCCACGATCGGAGTCAGATCACTCTGTTCCTTCATCAGCTTACGAAACCGCTCCGGATTTGAGGCCACATCCGGCTCGCTTAACTGATTCAACACTTCCTCCAACCGCATTACAAGATCTTCTAACCTGTCAAACATCCTTTCCTCCTATGACGACCCGGTCTTTTCCCGCCAGGTCTTTTACCGTTCTGATCGTTCGATATCCTTCCTGTAAAAGCAGCGCCGTTACTGCTTCCGACTGATCGTATCCGATTTCCAGCATCAGAGATCCGCCGGGTTTGAGATATCCGAAACCTTCCTTACTGATTTTTCGATAAAACGCCAGCCCGTCTTCTTTTCCGTCGAGCGCCGCAAACGGTTCATGCTCCCGCACTTCCGGCATAAGTTCCCGGATCCGGTCTGTCGGAATGTACGGGGGATTTGAAACGATCAAATCAAAACTTCCCGCAAGATCCGCAAACAGATCGCTTTTTACAAACGTAAGCGTCACATCGTTTAATTTCGAATTTTCTCTTGCCACGCGCAACGCGGCGCCGGAAATATCCGACGCCGTAGCGCGGATCTTTGGCTGAAATTTTAACAAACTTATGATAATACAGCCGGAACCTGTGCACAGATCCAGCACATCCATGCCCGGCCGTATGATTTTTAACGCTTCCTCCGCCAGAATTTCCGTATCCTGTCTCGGAATCAGCACGTCGGGACTGACCAGAAACGGCAGCCCCATAAATTCCTGCTCCCCGGTAATATGCTGCAGCGGCACATGCTCCGACCGCAATTGCAGCCAGGATTCATACCTGCTTTGCTCCTTCTCCTGCAGCACATCATTTATATGCAGATAATAAAAATTTCTATCGATGCCCAAAACCGCCGCAAACAGCAGCCAGGCATCTGTATCCGCATCCTGTATACCGCTGTCTTTCAGCCGATTCTTTCCCAAAAGAAGCGCTTCCCTGTACGTCATCTCACTGCCCGCTTTCTGTGCTGCCGCTTCCGTTGATCTCCCGAAGATAGGCTCTCCAGTCAAACACGGCTTCCACAGACGCGATCCCGACTTCGATCATCGCATCCTCCGGCTCCCTTGTCGTGATCCGCTGCAGTAAAAGTCCCGGCTTACTGAGCAGATTCACCAAAATATGATCGCTTCTTCCGGCAAGCCGGATAAATTCATAGGAAACGCCCGCAATCAAAGGAATCAAAACAAGGCGCAGCAGAAGACGGAGCACGGGAGATTCCACCTGTATCAGCATAAAAAACAAAATACTGACAAACATAACGATCAGCAGAAAACTTGTGCCGCATCGTTTGTGCAGCCTGGAACTTTTTCTTACATTTTCTACCGTAAGCTCTCTGCCGCTTTCGATGCAGTTGATGCATTTATGCTCGGCGCCATGATACATATACACCCGTTTAATATCGGACATCAGCGAAATACCCGCGACATATCCTATGAAAAGCAAAAGCCGCAGCGCCCCCTCTAAGAGGGCAAGCGCCCATCGGGAAGATATGACGTTTCGAAACAAAAGGGAAATCCCATAGGGCAGAACCATAAAAATCACAATCGCCAGCAAAACAGACGCGGCTACGGTCAGCCCCATCAAAAAATCTTCTTTTTTCCGGTCAACGGCTTTTTCTTTCTCTTCCTCTTCAAAAAACGATGCGGAAAACGTCAGCGTGCGAAAGCCCAGCGCCAGCGATTCTATAAAATTGAATACGCCTCTGAAAATAGGCAGTTTCTTTATTTTTTTATTGGAGGCGACGCCGGAATATTCGGACGTTTCCACCACAAGTTCCTGGTTTCCTTTGCGGACTGCAACGGCGTATTTACCGCCGTTTTTCATCATCACGCCTTCCATGACCGCCTGTCCGCCAATCCCTGAATATCTCATCTTCTTCTCCTGTGATCTGATAAAACAGAACAGACCCGTTCTTTACCATACTGCAAAACAGTCTCCCTATGATACAAAAAAGGTTGAGATTTTAGCAACCTCAACCTCCTCACGCACTGTATACTACTGCTGGCCCATACCGTATTTCCTGTTAAACTTATCAATACGTCCGCGTGCCTGAGCAGACTTCTGCTGGCCCGTATAGAATGGATGGCATTTGGAGCAGATTTCAACATGGATATCCTTCTTTGTAGAACCTGTAACAAATGTATTGCCACAGTTGCATGTTACCGTCGCCTGATAATAATCCGGATGAATTCCTTCTTTCATGTCTTTCACCTCCCACATGATTTCCTTATTTAAAAAAAATTGCATATTTACATTCTAAATAAGCAGCTCATTTAGTATAGCACACCAATTTCCAATATGCAAGCTTGATTTAAAAAATTGTCAGGATTATTAGGATTCGTTCATGTTACCTTGCCAATTAAATCCCTGACAACCTCTCCTGCAATCAAAAGCCCCGCCACGGACGGCACAAACGCCATGCTGCCCGGGATGGGCCTGCCGGAATCGGAAGGCTGCGCCGTATGAGCAATCACAGGTTCCTCGCTGGAACAGACAACCTTTAACTGTTCCACACCGCGTTTCTTCAATTCCCGCCGCATAACCCGCGCCAGCGGGCAGACCTTTGTCTTGTAAAGGTCCGTCACCTCAAACCGCCCGCCGTCCAGCTTATTGCCGGCTCCCATACTGCTGATGATCGGAACCTGTTTTTCCTGTGCCTCCAATACAAGTGCTGTTTTGGCTGTTACCGTATCCACGGCGTCTACGATATAATCATACTCTTCAAACGGGAATGCGTCTTTGTTTTCCGGAAGAAAAAAACAATTGTGTATTCTGACGCAGACATCCGGGGAGATAGAACGCATACGTTCTTCCATCACTTCCGTCTTATATCTTCCGACCGTATCCCATGTCGCGATGATCTGCCGATTTAAATTGCTCACAGATACGGTATCGTGGTCGATCAGGTCAAAGGCTCCCACACCGCTTCGTATAAGCGCTTCGCATACATATCCTCCCACGCCGCCGATCCCGAATACGGCGACGCGGGAACGCTTCAGGCGGTCCAGTCCTTCTCGTCCGATCAGTAATTCTGTTCGTTCAAACTGCTCTGACATAATTTCTCCTTTACTGCGGCGGCTGCGCTTCCTGCGGCGGCTGTTCCTCTTGCGGCGGCGCGGCGGCCTGTGCTTTTAATGCGGCAAGCTGCGCTTCTGCAGCTGCCAGCAGGTCATAATTTGCCACCTGGGCCTGTCCCGCAGGAGAAAGCATTTGATAAAGCTTTCTCGCCGTCAAAATCGCCTGCTCGCTCTCCAGCGTCACTTCTCCGATTCCGTTAATCAGATTTACCACATGCGCCGCTTCCTGCGCCACGACTGCGGGACTTTCCGTACCGGGCAGCGTATAGACGATGACGGGATCTCCGTCTTCAATTCCCTCAAAAATTTTCTGCGCCGCGCTTTTGGGCAGATTGATGCAGCCGTGCGAACCGCTGGTTTTATAAATGGCTCCGCCGAAACTGCTCCGCCAGGAAGCGTCATGCATCCCGACATTATTGCAAAACGGCATCCAGTAGGTAACGGGAGAGGCATAGTTTTCTCCGCGCAAAACGGCGTCCCGTTCTTTATACGTCAGCCCGTATATTCCAGTCGGCGTATCGTAATTTTTGGAAATATTACCGGATACAAAATCCGATTCGACTACCAGAGAACCGTTTTTGTAAAAAAACAGATGCTGCGCCGTCAAATTGATTTCCACATACGTATCGCCATAATCATGTTCCCCGCGGCTCGCCCCTCTTCTGGCATATGTAATCTCCCGTTTTAAGGATTTTCCTGCCTGGATATCCTGAATAATCTGCGCCTTTTCCGCCTCTTTGTCGACTTTCCATCCGTAATCGCCGTTTGTAATATCGACGTCTTTCCCGTAAGACGTCCGCAGCGTATGCTTCCGGAATACCGTATTATGCCTTCCCGCCAGTTCGTCCACATAGTCCGCCACAGCCTCTTCGTTGACGGAAACCTGCATATCTGAAATATCCATCCAGGCATGCGTTACGCTGCCGTCTAATGTTTCTGTTTTTTCTCCTTCGTCGTAAGTCAAAACAACCCCGGTATACAGATTCAGCGTATCTACAAGGTCAATCAGCGCCTCGTTCTCGGATGTAACGGCCGGCTCTGCATAACAGCCCTCTTCTTCGAAAGATACCGTCTCTTTCAATCCCGAAACCGCATCCTTGAGCACACGCAGACACGCTTTTTTCTTAAGTTTGCTCCCCGGCTCCTGCGGTATGATCGTATAACCTTCGCTTGAATACTCCGAACAACGAGCGTCCACGGGTTTTTTCTGGTTTTCTTCCTGCATGCAGACGAGCGCTTCCATCTCGTCCTTCAGCTGCTTCTCTTCAAAATGAACCATCGTCGGCTCTTTCAGCGTCTGCGGCACAAACAATGCTTTGGGCCAGAACAGCCCGTTCTGCTGCCGGACAAGCTTTTGTATGCTGTCGCCAAATTCCGGCTCTAAGGAAATGGCGCTTCCTTCTATGCTCTCTTCTTCTGTGCCTGTTTCTCCGCGCGTCTGAATCGTCAGACGGTAACTTTTAATTTCCTCCTCAATTAACGCTTCCGCCTGTTTTGCGGATTTTCCGGATACCGAAATTCCGTTTAACGTAGTAGACGGAAGAAAATGACTGTAAAAATATGCCACTGCTCCCAGATAAATGCCGACAGTTACGGCGCACAGCGCAAGCACTGCCTTTTTAACGGGAAACGGCTTTTTTTCTTCGGTCGCATCCATATCGCATCCCTCCTGATTTTTCTATGACATAAACTTCTCCTGATAACGGTTCATGCACTTGTATATCCCGTTTTACTTTAGTTTCGCTTTTTTGCTGATACCTGCTTTTTTCAGTTTTTTCCACAAAGCGGCTTTCTGTTTTCGATTCCGCTTTTTTACTGTTACCGTTAGTGTATTCCCTGTTTTTCTAAATGCTCCTGATTTGATCTTTTTTAACGCCGTTCCTTTACACTGCAGCGTTTTTAAATTCTTGCAGTTGAAAAAGGCCCGTGTACCGATCACCGCAACATGCCTGCCAAGAATCACGGTTTTTAATTTCCCGGCGTTTGCTGCCGCCTGATTTCCGATTTCCGTTACTTTGCACGATACGCCGCGGATCTTTACCGTGGCGGGAATCTTCAGCTTCGTAATCTTTTTATTCTTCACTCCTACCAGTGCAGCCGTCTTCTTTTTTGCATCGATTACCTGATACCATCCGCTGTCTGTCATTTCTTTTACACCCTGTTCAAATTTAGGTTTCTGTGTCGTCAAACCGCCGGAATTTTCCTCAGGCGCTTCTCCTGCTTTGACTACCGTAACGTTTACGGTTATCGTAAGAGAATCTGGAATCACCGCCCAGTCGGGCACATCCAAAAATAAGACCGTTCCCGCAAACTCCGCCGTTGTCCCGATTTTGGTAAGATCCATGGACAGATCCGGATTCCATACGATGCGATACGAAATATTCGTTCCGTTTACCTGCAGGACTCCCTCTGTCGGAAGGACCCGTCCGCCGAGAACGTCTATGCCTGCAGACGTCTGGCCAGATGACGGGACGGTGAACGGTTTGAGTACCGGAAGCGGGAGTATCACCCGGACCCGGTCGATCTCGCATAGTTCAGGATCGCTCGTGATTCCGTCTGCATCACAGGTCACAATACGGATTTCTTCTCCCGTATCCACTATAATGCTTTCCGAAAATCTTTCGTCATCCGCCAGTTTAATTCCGACTGCCGGGAACACGGGCACGAAATGCGCCTGTCCTTCTTTGATACCGCCGTCGGATTTCTTGGCATAATGCCCGCCGGACAATCGAATGCCTTCGACGGAAATGTCTTCGATATCGGACATGATATGGTCAATCCGGTATACGCTGTCTGCTGCTTCTAACACAGTCTCCCCCACTCTGACCGTCAGACCGGACGTTTCGTACCCTTCTGACACAGCTATCGTAAACAGATACGAACCGCCCTCTGGTATCGTTCCGTTTTCATACCCTTTCACGGATGTCACTTTATATCCTGCCTTCTGCGGAAATAAAACCGCAAATCCGTCCGATTCCCATTTTGCCCAGTATTCCCGTGCCCCGGTCGAACCGGTGGGAATTTCACGGACAGGATTTCCCGCATACCCGGGATTGTCATACCACCCCAGAAATTTCACGTTCCCTCTCACCGGTGTCGGAAGAATCACGGTTTCTTCCACATGATACTCCCCGGTATCCGTTGCGTTTCCCCGGTTCAAATGATATGTGACCGGATATAACACCCTTTCCTTACGGCATACGGCGATTGCTTCGGTATCTTGTTCCGGCAGCAGATACCATCCTTCCCGATCCGAAGGCGTAAATCCCGTAACTTCTGCCGACAACCGGTATCCTTCTTTTTCTCCCGCAATACGAACTTCTGTTTCCGCACCGGCTTTTTCATAAAATACGCCGTCGGTTATGCCGTGCACCGATACCGGAAACATATTATCACGCTTCTGGCTGACTGTAATTTTCACAACCGCCCTGTGATTATCGTCTGCCAAAACCGGCAGTCCGTTCTCCTGGGACCATGTATACGTATGTTCCAACGTCCCTCCGCCTGTGTTTAAATCATATGCCGCCTGTCCCGATGCAAATTCCTCTTTCGTCCTGCTTCCGGCAGAAAAAGACGGTACATGCCCTCCTTTCAGGCTGCTGGTATCCAGATAATAGCAATTGGAAATCGAACCGTTGGAAAGATAACAGTAAACGGCTCCCGCTTCGTCTCCTGCCCGGCGCAGCAGCTTCCCGTAATTATAACACCCCGATGTCGTACCGTATAAGCACACACCGATTCCCGCCGTTCTCGTATGTTCCGCAGGCGTTCCCCGGATCACCGCATGATTGGCGCACAAAAGCACAAAAGATCCCTTTCCGCTATACCCCGTGATTCCCCCCGTCGATGCCATGCCGTCTGAAATGAGTTCTCCCGTTACCGTACATTTGGATATCGTACCGTAACTTTCTCCTGTGATCCCACCGGTAAACACATCGGCATCTTTCTGGTTTTGAAACGTCACTGCCGCATCCATCACGCAATGTTCGATCCTTCCCGTATTGTGCCCGGCGATTCCACCCATTCCGCTGCCGCCGCCGTCAAACAGAATTGTCCCGTCTATCCTGCAGTCTGAAATACTTCCGGCATTGTTTCCCGCGATGCCGCCGGTCCAGACATTCCCGAACGAGAGTTTTCCTCCGGTAATTCTGCATTCGCGGATCGTCCCCTCGTTATTTCCTGCAATACCGCCGGAAAAATTATGGCGGCACGTCAGATCCGGTTCTGTCAGATTTACATGTTTTACAACACCGCTCTCTCCGATGTTTCCAAATAATCCTCCGTAACTATATGCATATTCATATGTCAGATTGGCAATCGAATGCCCGCCGCCGTCAAATGTCCCAAGAAACGGAACCGCCGGATTTCCGATCGCCCTGTGCAGCGTTCCCGTCAAATCCAGGTCGCACAAAAGCGTTACCGTCTGTCCTTCGTAACTGTTTCCAAAAGCCGCGCTTTTGACAAAAGCGTTCCACTCTTCTTGATCGGAAATAGTAACATGGGAAACGACAAGCGCTTCCATCGCAGCGCTTAAATCCAGCACAGCACGCAGAATCTCACTCTCCGACAGGCTTTGTGACTGACTGAGTTCCCGTGCTTTTGCAAGTTCTTCCAAAAAGCGCTCCCACGTTGAAACCGTATAATCGGATTCCGTAAGCCGCTGCGCCTCATCAATCACTTCCAAAAGACGCGAACGGTCCACATGGTCTATGCGGTCGCTAAACGCTTTGATACAGACATTTCTGTAATCGGCATTCAGTTCACCCGTATCTTTCCATTCCCTGCCCGTATAAAAAAATGATTGTCCGGGTTCTGAGGAATATTTCTCCTTATTTTCTTCAAATGTCACGCTTTCAAAATATGTTCTTACTTCCTCTCCTTCTTTTGCAGTCAAACAGACCGCAACCGCATAGCGCATTCCGCTGTCCAAAACCACGCCCCTGTCCAAAGGAACCGTATGGTAGCCGGGATAGGAAAGGCTTCCGCTCTGGGAATAGACGATTCTTCCGTCTGAGGGACGCTGCATCGTCCCGTCTCCCTCTGCATATACCTCGATCCGGTAATCATAATTTTTAAACGCCCGGAACGAAACCGCCTTAAGCTCCTGTATCTGCGGAGCGGTAAACAGATTTGCCGATGTGTCATAACCGATCAGTGAATTGACATCCGCACCGTCATAAGCATCGATCCGGTCATAATGATCCGCCGGTTCCGCCTGAAAACTGCAAAAAGAATCGAGCGTTGCGTCTTCATAGGAAATCCAGAAATATCCATCTTCTCCCCAATTGCTTCCCCAGCTGTTTCTGCATTTCCAGGCACCGTCTGCGTTTGGTTTTCTACCGTTATCGTCAAAATTCATTTTATCAAAGTGATCGTCCCATCCGACAATACTTACCGCATGATCTGTCGTATGTTCATCGGCATGATATACCATTTCCTGTGCCGTGCCCACCGTTCCGTCTCCGGTGTAAAAAGAACACATAACTGCTCCCGTTTCCATAACTGCCTGCTTGATATCTTCCGGCGTATGCAAAATACTGGCATCCGTCAGACGGCTAACACAAGAAGTCCTGGCGCTCTCTGGAAGATCCGGCATCACGTCATATGCTGCATACGGATATTCGCTTTCCGACGCTGCGCCGTACCAATTCGCCAGCACCGCCGTCGCCTGAAAATGGTTTCCTCCGCCATACCAGCCATACACAGGATCCTGCTTGTCCTCTCCATCGGAAAGCCGTTCATTTCTCCTGTGCGCAAAGTAAGAGAGATGACGTTCCGAATAGTCCGTATCCGCCGCAGAAGAATACCCTTTTTTTATCATATTGGTCTCCATGGAGCTAAGCGCCGCATGCGCCCAGCAGGTTCCCCACTGTCCCTGACTTCTCACTGCCGGAAGCTCTCCCTGCTCCAGCATAGAATAATCGGAAGGAAATGCTCTCGTTTGAGAAGCCTTCCGTCTCTTTTCCGGTTCTTCGTAAGCAGACTCGCCCTCTATCTTATTTCCGTCTTCATCTACCCACACGGTCGCTTGATAACCGGACGGCGAAACCCCGCCTTCTTTTTTCAGTGTATAGACCGGTACGTCTTCTTCCTCCAAAAGAATTTTCTGCTCCGGTTTTGTCCGCGCCTTGATGACCGGAAATTTATAAAACACATCTTCTGCAGATACCCTCGTATCCGATATCGGCAAAACTGCAAAAACCGCGGCAAGCAGCAAACTCAATCCTCTCTTTTTTAACCGTTTGTTTTTCATGATTCCTGCCTCTCTATGCTATGTATCCCATTGATCGTTTCCTCAAACAGTTCCCATCGGCCGACGCTTACCACCATCCCGATCCGACGGTTTGTTATATATAGAATAATCGATCGGCTCATAAGAAGTCAAGTAAAGACACCCCTGCCGTATTATATTTTATTTTCCATAATGTCCGCATAACAAATTGACATCGAAAACGCCTGAAACGCACAGCATGCGCCGTTCAAATCTTAAGAATTTACTAATTTTTTATTATTTTTGAAAATTAAGATTGTAGCAAAAAAACGCCTGTGCTATAATTTTTTCCAATAGAGCATATTAATGTAAAAACAAGATAAAAATTAAGGGTGAAGAGCGTGAATATTCCAACAGTTAAAAGGATTACATGGAGAGATACTGCCGCCGCATATTTCCAAAAATACAGGCACGGACTGCTCCTTTTGTATTTTCTGATCTATCTTCCCTGGTTTCAATGGCTGGAAGATACGGTTACAAGCCGGTTTCATGAAATACACATGAGCATCGACGATTCGATTCCGTTTATTGAATATTTTATCGTGCCATACCTGTTGTGGTTTTTCTATATTGCCGCGGCAATCCTTTATTTCTTGCTGAAAAACAAGAACGAATATTACAGGCTCTGCACGTTTTTATTTATCGGTATGACGGTTTTTTTGATTATTTCCACCGTCTATCCCAACGGTCATTACCTGCGGCCGGATAAATTCGAACGGGACAATATATTCGTGGACATGGTGAAATGTCTCTACTGCGCAGACACGCCGACGAACCTGTTCCCAAGCATTCACGTATACAATTCTATCGGCGTAAATATCGCGGTCTGGCACAGTGAAGATTTCCGCCAAAACAATTTTATACGCTTCGGATCGCTGATTTTAATGGTCAGCATCATCTTATCCACCGTATTTTTAAAACAGCACTCCGTTTTTGATGTGATTACGGGCATTGTGTTTTCTGCCTTTATGTATACTATGATCTATTCCATCAGCGGATTGCTTGCCGGCAATTCCAAACATCCGGTTGAAAACCTTGTCCGACGTGTGTAGCACAAATATCATGCCAAAAGAGGCTGCCGCATAGATTTCTTAAATCCATGCGGCAGCCTCAGCATCTATAGCATCTATTTTTTTGTTTCGGACGGTTTAGACATAATAGTATTTTGTTGGAACTGCTGTTCAAGCACACGATAGATTTTGAACACATCAGGGAAAATAACCTTTGCACCACGTTTTGCCATAGCCAGAACATGACGTGCATTTTTCTCTATATCAGCGGCTATTCTGTCATCAATTCTAATGGGGCAGTTATTTTTATCAATGTATGCCGTCAAATATTTTCTCGTTGCAGGGCACATATTCTGGATTAGAAATGCTGTTTTCCTTCCAAGAACTGTACCGAAACGAATTGTATGGCAATGTCCATATTTATTGATTTTATCCTGTTCTATCCGCTTGAGCAAGGACGGCTATGCAGCGTTCCATTTATAACATCTTTATTTTGCATAAGCTTGTCATCTGGAAAATCCTGATAATACTGATCCGAAAGAACATACAACTGAGCCTGTGGCATAAAAAATCTCCTAATAATATGGTACATATAAAAGTAACGGGGCTGTCGCACTAAATAATTAGTGCGCAGCTCCTTTTCTGTACAAAAAATTAC
>OFHB01001689.1_pt1 | contig 12440 bp, 10 predicted proteins | sample 1521881 | NCBI WGS metagenome assembly OFHB01 (sample SAMEA3504090, study PRJEB24116) | mouse gut metagenome | biome: mouse gut; feature: mouse-associated habitat; material: faeces | place: Denmark | collected 2011
AAAATAAAATATCAGAAAAAGCGCGGCGAAGAGGGAAAGAGTAAGATTGTGCTTGACCTGCATCCCGAGGTGAAGCAGATGATTATGGAGGCAAAGCAGGGAGCGTATTACAGGATAGAGTATCCGCTCAACCTGACGAAAAAATATTCGAAACGGCTTTATTATCTCTTAAAGGAGCATGAGACATTCAACAACGGCGTGTATCAGATTACGTTTGAAGAGCTTCGCAAAATGATGAAGATTCCGGAGTCTTATGCAAATGGAAACGTAAAGCGCGAGATTTTAGAAAAGCCGCACGAGGAGATTAATGGAAATACGGATATTGCATTTGAATATGAGCTGATACAGGAAAAGCTTCCAAGCGGTCAGATGGGACTTGGTGCGGTGCGTTTTAAAATCAAACGGGTAAAGAAAAATCGTACTGTTGTGGAAATCGTTGAAAATTTGGACAAGGACGGCGGTGTGGTAATTGCTTCGGACGAAGAGCAGGAAGTGATTGATGTGTTCGGCTGTTCGTTAAAGGAAGCAAAGGATATTCTGCGCACGGCAAACGCCAATAACCGTACGCACGAGCAGCTTTTTGAGGTGCTGACGCGCACGCTTTGCCAGCCGTCAGTAGAGAATAAAGTAGGCTATGCACTCACGATTTTGAAAAACGGATATAATGAGCCGACAAAGTTTGGCACGAAACAAAAAAGTTCTGCATGGAATAACAAAGAGCTTGATACTGCATATGCACAGATGAACTTTGAAGATTTGGAAAGACAAATCTTGTCTAATTGATGCTGGATATGCAGGCATACTATGGAGGATATAGGTGGAGCGTTTACGGACGGTTGATATTATAAGCGCATACGGAAGAAAAAGTGTTCTGACAGGGGTGAGCTTTGCGGTGGAGGCAGGGCAGTGCGTCGGTATTGTAGGGACAAACGGAAGCGGCAAATCTACGCTGTTGAATATTCTTGCGGGATTGCGCAAACCTGACAGCGGAGACATTTTCTTTGATGGGCAGCAGGCAGCAGGAAAAACGAGAGGGCAGCTTTTTAGAGCATTTGTCGGTTACGTACCACAGGAGAACAATTTGATACCAGAATTGAGTGTGATGGATAATCTTCGGCTGTGGTATCAGGAGTCCGAAGCTTTAAAACAAGGTCTGAGCAGCGGATTTCTGCATGAGCTTGGCCTGCATGAAATGTGCCATTTGAAAGCAGGAAGACTGTCAGGAGGTATGAGGAAGCGTGTTAGCATCGGCTGTGCATTGGCTGGAAATCCAGTGATTTTGATATTGGACGAACCTGATGCGGCGCTTGATTTGCCAGGAAAGGCAGATATCAGAAGATATCTTGCTATGTATCGCCAGATGGGAGGAACCATTATTCTTGCCACGCATGACGAAACCGACTTGAATTTGTGTGACAGAGTATTTGCCTTGAATGGGGGAATGAGCAGAGAGATTGATAAAACACTGAGAGGAGATGCTTTATTAGAGCAGATTTCGATAATCAATAAGGAGTAGAAAAGTGGAAGAAGATAAAAAATTTGAAACAGAGGAAAACAACAGTTCTGAAAATAACGGCTTAGACAATCCCATACAGGAAGGCGTAGAAACTCCAGAACCATCAAAAGTAGACATTGCGCAGTCAATAAGCGAAGAATCAAAGACAGAGGAAAAAGTGCAGGCAGAAGAAGAGGAACCCAAAGCAGAGGAAAATATACAGGCAGAAAATGAGGAACCCAAAGCAGAGGAAAGTATACAGACAGAAGTAAAAGTTCCAGAACAAGAACATACAACACCACCAGTTCATCTTGAAAAACCTGCTGTCGAAAATCAGCCTCCAATAAACAACCAGCCAATGGGCTATAACGGTCAGTCAATGAACGGCCAGCAGATGGGCTATAACGGTCAGCCAATGAATGGGAATCCGTCAGGTTTTTATGGCCAGCCCAATATTCAAAATCCTCCTAATTATCAGCAAGGGTTTATGCCAATACAGCCACAAAATCCAAAGAAAGGTAAAACAGGCTTAGTGATTGGAATTGTGGCTGCAGTCGTAGTGTTGGTAATAGCCGCGGGCATACTGATTTCCAAGTCCTCTCTTTTTGGCGGTAATGCTAAAAAGCGTTTGAATGAAGGTATGGTTAAGATGGTTCAGGAAATGGCAGTATATAACAGTGCTATTTCTGAGGATATTGGCCTTGTTGAGTTGGCGAAATTAAAAAAAGAATCGCCTATCCATACCAATATGGATCTTTCTTTCACGGATCCAACTGCATCAGGAAGTTTGGACAATATTGGGATTGAAATTGATTCCATCACAGATTTCAAAAATAAGATGGCAGAATGTGCAGTTAGTATTGGAACATATGGACTGAATATGGAAATAGGAGAGATTATTGCTGCTGACAATATTCTGTATTTCAGTATACCGTTGTTGTTCCAGAATGATGTATACAGTCTTGACCTTACAAACCTTGGAAAGGACTTTAATCAATCAGAATGGTCAGATTTGTTGGAAACAACACTTCCAGAAGATTATTCCTATACACTGTTTGACATCAGCGATTCATTGGATAGTTTACAAGGCTCTGAGCTTGATGCTGATTTTGTGGAACTGATGAAAAAATACAACACAATTATAGAAGATGCGACAGAGTATACTACAATCAGCGAAAAGAAAAAATTTGATATTGGCGGGACAACCGTAAGTTGTGATGGTGTCAGAGTGTCTGTTGATAAAGATGCATATAATGAAATGATGGAGAATCTGAAAAAGGATATTCTTGCAAGCGATTTTTATGCAAGTTTTCTGACAGGATATCTGAACGGGAATACTTCATATGATGGAGATTATGAAGATCTGAGACAGCAGGCAGACGAAATTGTAGAAACTATTTTTTCTATGCGGTTTGAGCAGGATTATGTGACAGATTATTATTTAGATGCAAAAGGACGTATTGTGAATATTTCCACACCCGCAGACATCGCTGTGAGCAGTGATAAGTATCAGGTTGATGCGATTGCGATTGATATTAGCTTCACGGGCGTTGAGCGGGCACTTGATGAAATTGAAGGTGGTATTTATATCAATACAGGCAACAATGTTGGATATTTGGGCATTCAAAGGCAGGCAAGTGTCACAGAGGAGGTTTATAGTGAAAATCTTTCCGTGATGTTGCAGGATGACAGCCATATCAACGATGTTGCAATCGAGTTCTCAAATGACTGGAATTACAAGGATAAATCTTTTGATATGTGGATAGCTGTTGATACGCTTGATAATTTTGCAGAACTTGAGGTGGATGGGGACTATACAAATATTGTCAAAGGTGAAGGTTATACATTCCGTGTCAAGAATGCGGCACTGCGCTTTGATGACGAAGATGTTTTGCTTTTCAGCGGAACAATGAAAACAGAGCCTACAGACGAGACAATTGAGGTACCCCAGGATGCTATCGATCTTCTCAAGATGAGTATGAAGGAAATTGAAAATATGGTATATCAGGCAATCGGTTCAATGAGATATTAAGGAATTATTTTCACAAGGTTATTGGCAGAATGGTGGTAAATTTGAAAAAGATAGGGATATGGTTACAAACCGAATACAAAAGGGCGGCAGCAGTGCTGCCCTTAATTTTAAAAAGAGCAGTTATATTGACAGTTGTATGTTTGGGGGCTGTTGGTATAATTGCTCTTTGTACCAAGGTATTCTGGAATGAGGATAAGGAGATGCCCAAACTGCGCGTGGGGTATGTGGCTGAGGAAAATATGATTACAGAATTGGCAGTATCTTATGTACAGAATATGGAATCAGTCCAAAGTTTGTGCAGCCTTGAACCGATAGCAGAGCAGGAAGGAAAGCTGCTTTTGGAACAGGGGGCGTTGTCGGCATTGATTGTACTGCCAGAAGATGTAATGAATGAGATATTATCTGGGAATAATGCACCAGCGAAGCTGTATTTGCCAAAGGATGCGGCAGCAGGAGGAGGGATTCGTGCGGTAGCAAGCACATTGTTTGAAGAGTTCACATCTGCCTGTATGGGAATGCTTCGTACAGCACAGGCTGAAATATATGCGACAAAAACAATCCTTGAAGACCTTTTGCAGGAATATCAAGTGCAGGATGCAGCAGTTTCCGAAGACCTTTTGCAGACAATGTATGATGATATCAACAAATTTAATCTTGCGGTTGTCACAAAGAGAGAGGATTTATTTGAGAAAAAGAACCTTTCTTTAACTGGAACAGATACGTATACAGTTTATTTTGGAAGCGCATTGCTTGCTGTTTATGGTTTGCTGTCTGGACTTTTTTGGAGTAAATATTGTAAAAGGCCGTATCTTGAGCAGCTTACAGCAGTCAGGCGCATGGGAATAGGATATGCAGTGCAGATTATCACAAGATGCGCTGCAGGAGGGATACTAGCGTTTTTGGTATTGTTGCTGCCGCTTGTGCTTTTTAAGCTGCCCTTTTTGCGTACTGTCATATCTGTGGAATGGACGGCGGCAGGAATTATCAGTCTGTTTTTGATTACCATATTTATTGCAATATACCAGGTGTTTTTATGCGAGATTGTGGAAAAGCAAGAATCGATACTTGTAGTGGCAGGAGTGCTTGCAGTGGTTCAGGCATATCTGTCAGGGTGTCTGATACCCTCTGTTTTGCTTCCGGAGGCAATCACTAGAATCGGTGCATGGATGCCAGCAGCATATATGAAAGCAGGATTTACAGTATTACTTACAGGAGAGTCGCAAGGGCTTGCCTCTGCAATCAAAGGACTTTTGCTGTGGAGTTTGATATTGTTTGGAATAACATTTTTATGGATGCAGGCAAGAGAACAGACCAGGCTGCCTGCCGCAGAAAAGAAAGCTCTTTCTGACCAGTCATTCTCGATATGGAGAAACGATTCAAAAATGCATGTGCCGTCTGTTTGTGTGGTAATGCTTCGCCGTCTTCTGCACAAAAAAAGTATATGGATAAGCATGTTTTTGGTGGCAGTATCTTCTGTCAGTATTGTTTTTGCGGAAAAAGAGTCCAGTACACAAATCAAAACTGCAGTGTATGATATGTCTGGTATGTATGAATCCTTGCTTGAGGATTATGAAGGGATTGTTGATTTTGAACTTTATCAAAGTGAAGAACAGGTAAAAAAGGCAGTGTTGAACGGAGATGTAGAATGCGGTTATATCCTTCCGGAAGATTTAACAGAAGGGATTGTATCACAAAGGGCAAATCAACTAGTGAATGTTTATCAGGACGCAGATGCTGTAGCTGTGCCAATTGTCAATGAAATTTTGTTTGAGAGGATATTTTATCAGGCATCTCGCAAATGGTATGAAGACTATATGACAAAAAGTCAGGTTCCATCTGAGCTTGGTGCAGATAAAGTGGCATTGAAAGAGAAAATAGACAATCGCTTTGACAGTCAGATTGCAGCAGGAAGTACATTTCATTTTGAGGTGGAATGGATAGGAAATCAAGGAGAAGCTATGATACAAGATGGAGGCAAGACGTCATATCCTGTCTTTATGGTTGCGGGCGTCACTGTGCTTTTGTGCTTGCTGCAAGGAGTTTTACAGATTCTTTCAGACATTCGTAATCATTGTTTTTACAAAAGAAATAGGGTGGAAATGTCGGTGATTACGATAGCGCTGCCCGTTTTGATGGGACTTTTGACTGCGTTTATCGTCATAAAGCTGGTGGAATTGTTGTTATAAAAAATTATTCTGGATAAATTGAGAGGAGTGGCGGCTATCAAATCTGTTTCCATATAGCGAAAGGGCTGACAGCCGCTAGATTTATGTTCTTTAACGTGAATCCGTAAAAAACGAAACAGATTAAACCTATTGACTTTATAGGGAATAAATGATATTCTTTTTGTGGAAGTAGATTATAAATCATGCTGATACACTAAGTTTTCAATCAGCAGTTTGAGGCTCGGACATGGAGGCTAAGAATGACAATATCAACCAAAGGACGTTACGCTTTGAGAATTATGCTGGATTTAGCAAACCATATAGGAGAGACAACGAAACTCAAAGATATTGCTTTGCGGCAGGGAATTTCGGAAAAATATATGGAGCAGATTATAGCTGTGCTGAACAAAGCTGGATATGTGAGAAGTACGCGGGGAGCACAAGGAGGCTATCAGTTGGTGAAAGAACCAAAAGATTATACAGCAGGTATGATACTAAGGCTCACAGAAGGTTCTCTTGCACCTGTGGAATGTCTCGCAGAAAATGCGCTTCCCTGCCAAAGAGAAGAAGCATGTGTTACAGTGGAGTTATACCAGCGCATTTATGATGCAGTGAATGATATTATAGATAACACTACGATACAAGATTTATTAGACAGAGAACATGAAAAAGCAAAAGACACTGCCTAAGAAGTGTTAGATTTGATACAGAGAGTTGTGCTTTTTGTGTTTGATTTGAACCGCCCAAGGCGGCATGGGAGATAATATAAAATGATATATTTAGACAACGCGGCTACTACCTGTGTAGCCAAGGAAGCTTTCGAAGCAATGAAGCCATTTTTTTGTGAACAATATTCTAATCCATCGGCTGTTTACTGCTTTGCAGGTGATTCCATGAAAGCAGTGGATAAAGCAAGAAAATCCTTGGCAGACCTGATTGGTGCACAGCCAAATGAAATTTATTTTACAGCAGGAGGAAGTGAATCTGATAACTGGGCTGTCAAAGCGGCAGCAGAAGCGGGCAAAGCCAAAGGAAAACACATTATTACATCTACCATAGAACACCATGCGGTGCTTCATACATGTCAGTATTTGGAGAAGCAAGGGTATGAAGTGACCTATGTTAACGTTGATGAAAATGGTATGATAAAACTGGAAGAACTTAAGGCTGCTATTCGGCCAGATACCATATTGATAACCATTATGGCGGCGAATAATGAGATTGGAACGATACAGCCGTTGGAGGAAATCGGGACACTTGCCAGAGAGAATGGCATTTTGTTTCATACAGACGCAGTTCAGGCTTACGGACACATTCCATTAAATGTTGAGGAACTAAAAATTGATCTTTTAAGTGCCAGCGGACACAAATTTCATGGTCCTAAGGGAGTGGGATTTTTGTACATCAGAAAAGGAGTGCGTATCGGTTCATACATACATGGTGGGGCACAAGAGCGCGCAAGACGTGCAGGAACGCTTAATACACCTGGGATTGTTGGTATGGGGACGGCGGCGGAACTTGTGATGGACAAGCTCAAAGAAAACATGCAAAAAGAAACAGAACTTCGTGACTATTTCATACAAAGAGTTCTTGAAGAGATTCCGTATAGCAGACTGAATGGAGATGCGAAAAGGCGTCTGCCTGGAAATGTGAATTTTTGTTTTCGTTTTATAGAGGGAGAATCGCTGTTGATATTGCTGGACCAGCAAGGAATTTGTGCCTCGTCTGGTTCTGCGTGTACTTCTGGGTCTCTTGATCCATCACATGTGCTTTTGGCAATCGGTCTGCCTCATGAAATCGCACATGGTTCTTTGCGGTTTACACTTTCCGCAGAAAATACAAAAGAAGAGATTGATTTTACGGTGGACGCCCTGAAAAAAATTGTGGAACGGCTGCGTTCCATGTCCCCTCTGTATGAAGATTTTATAAAACAAAAGTCGAAATAGCGTAAGAGCCGTCGCGCAGCGACAAAAAAGTCACGAAGACGCTTGAGAGAAACTTTCATAAGCGAACCTGCGAATGAAATTTCTCTCGGAAGAAAAGCGTCAAAGGGACTTTAACTTAAGAGCCGTCGCGCAGCGACTATAAATAGGAGAAAATGATATGTATAGCGAAAAAGTAATGGATCATTTTAATAATCCAAGAAATGTAGGAGAGCTGGAGAATCCCAGTGGAGTTGGAACGGTAGGGAATGCAAAATGCGGCGACATTATGCGTATCTATCTTGATATTGATGATAATGGCGTCATCCAGGAGGCAAAATTTAAAACATTTGGCTGCGGTGCAGCAGTTGCAACTAGCAGTATGGCAACAGAGCTTGTGAAAGGAAAAACAGTATGTCAGGCGCTTGAAATAACAAACAAAGCAGTAATGGAGGCGCTTGACGGACTTCCGCCCGCAAAAGTACATTGTTCTTTGCTTGCAGAAGAGGCAATTCATGCTGCATTGTGGGATTATGCAGAAAAAAATAATCTTACAATAGAAGGTTTGAAAAAACCAGTTGAGGATATTGAGGAAAAGTTAGAAGATTGAGCTCCTGCGCGCTCAATCTTTTTAGTATATAGGAAAAAGCGAATATGAAACTCATTGAAACAAAAAACGAAGTTTTTTGCAGATTGAGCGCGCTGGCGCTCAATCTTTTTTTGAGTATACTGTAAACCATATTAAGTAAACAGCCGATATATACGTTAACAGATGTAAATGGATTTACGAGCGAACGTCTTTATTTAGAAATGTATTCTTTGAATCTGCCTTTTGCGGTTGATTTGTAGGCGTAAAAGATGCTAAGAATACAGGAAGATATCATGGAGGATAAGCGTATGGGAATGATGTTTGGTGTTGGCAGTATGAGTGCGACAGTAACAACAATTAAGGATAAGAAAGGGGCTTCTGTTGGAAGTATTCGGGTAAAAAAATCCAGTGAGAAAAAATTAAAAAAGTTACAATATAATTGCAGAGAAATTTCCACACAGATTTTGATGGCCAAAACTTCTGGAATTGCTAGCACAGTGGCGGTAAGAGCACGTGCAAAGCTCGCGTCGCTACAGAGAAAACGTGGAGTTGGTGATTATGACAGTACAGAACTGGATCATGCAATCATTCATGCAAAAAAAATGGTGCGAATCGCACGAAAACGGACAAAAAACCTAAAAGAGGAAGAGAGGGCAGATTCCAGCGGTTATCTGGTTGAATGGGAAGAAAACCAAGAGAAAGAGACAAAAAACACAGAGCAAGAACGCCAGATTGACCAGAACGAAGAAGAACTAAAGAGAATGCAGGAAGAGTATCAGGAAATGATGCGGGAATTAATGAAAGAAACCATAGAAGAATCTATGGAAGATGCACTGGAATTAGATGAGTTAGGGGAGGAACTGATGGGAACCATACATGTAGATATGGCCCCAGAAGACTTAGAACGTCTCAAAAAAAAGCACAGAGCAGATGAGCTTCGGCAAATTATGGAAGCGAATATGAAATATCTGAAGTTTATGATGGGGCGGTTAGAGAAAGAAAAGCAGTCAGGCCCCAGCATTAGTGCAGTTTCGTTGCAATTTTCGGGAATTGATATGCCTGCAGAGCTGTCCATATCAGAGGCAGCACCCGCAGCTATTGAGGGAGCAAACCTTGATATTTCTGTATAGATGGTATTGCAAAGAACTGAATAAATTGGTATACTCAAAGACAGTGAACAATTATATTTTTTTATGATGGAGGTATACCATGAGAAAAGTAAAAACCCCAAAACGCATTTATGGCTTGGTTTTCGTGCTATTGATTATGATGGTGGGAATACAAGCCAATGCAGCAAAAGCGCTGAACCAGGCTTTTGCAACGTCAGCGCGGAGCGTGCTTTTAGATAAAGCAACCATTTCTTATACGGCTTCGCTTCCTGAATTACCAGCAAGTGACGATGGTGTACTGTATTTGTTTGAGATGCAGCCATATGAATATGCTGTTTCGCCTGCAGCAGTGCCAGTAGCATCGGCACCAGCATCGCTTACGCCGACATTTACAGTGCCATATACAGGCGCAAGATTATATACAAAGTTTGGTCTTGCTGTCAAATCCGGCGGACAGAATGTACTGATTGCAAATCCACAATACATTGCAAATCCAGAGCTGCTGGCTACACATACCAAACCCAGACAGACAAGGGCATTGAAATCTGAACAGGGCAAGGATTTCTGCAATCTTTATATGTCCAATAATTTATCTGGCGTGATAGCTGGAAAATATACGACAGCGCAAGTTATGAACGAGGGAAAAAACCAGGCGGTAACGAATCCTTATGCAAGGGCAGCAATCCTGCCAACAGATACCCGCCCTGTAACCCCGCGTTATTATATGTTGAATGCATCAGAGCCAGCGGGAATCACAACCATTGCGGATGACCTTGCAAATTGCGCCGCGAATTCTACAGTAGAGAATTTTATCATAGGAAATGAAGTGAATGTTCGTACTTGGAATTATATGATTTGGACAGATTGGGACAGTTATATCAGAGAGTATGCGCAGGTATTTCGAGTAGCATATAATGCAATTAAGAGTCAAAATGCAAATGCAAGGGTATTTGTGTGCATCGATCAGAACTGGGATAGAAATCGTCCAGTAGGACATGCAGAATACTATGAATATATTGACGGAAAAGATTTTCTTGCCAAATTTAATGCATTGATTGCAGGAGAAGGAAACATTGACTGGGGTGTAGCACAGCATCCTTATCCGGTGCCGCTGACATATGCCAAATTTTGGGACATGTCTGGCTGTCCAGATGGAGGATATATGGCTGCACAGGTATCTTCTGGCAAAATGATGACATTCCAAAATCTGTCGCTGCTGACCAATTACTTGCAGTCTCCGGAAATGCTAAGCCCTGCAGGAACTGTTCGACATGTGATTTTAAGCGAAATCGGACTTACGAATGCACAGGGGAATGAAGTCCAGGCGGCGGCACTGTATACGTCTTATGTAGCAGCAAAATCGAATCCATATATTGACGAGATTATTTATCTGTTAAGCTTTAGTGAACCGCAGGTAGACACGAGACTTTCCGGACAGTCACAGTTGGTATACAATAGTCTGGGAACTGCATCAGAAGCAACTTATGATGCATGGGCAAAGGCATTTATTGGAATTAGCGACTGGTCACAGGTTATCAAATAAAATTCTAGGATTTAAGAGGGGGTCATCCCCCTCTTACTGATTTTATGTAATTTAAAAAAAGGTATAAAGTAAATCGAAAAAAGACCGATAAATAATATAAGCAGTAAGTGCGAAGTGCGAAGAGCTTTACAGCAAGGAAGGAGGAGTCCGGTATGCGTATAGATGCTTATAATCAAATTCATAATATTTACGGTGCCAAGAAGCCAGCAAAGTTAGATGAAAAGAAACCGACAACAACGAGTTTTAAAGATCAGCTTATGCTTTCAGCGACTGCACAGGATGCTTCCACGGCAAAGAAGGCGGTTTTAGCCGCTCCGGATGTGCGTGAGGACCTCGTTGCCTCTTTGAAGGAGCGCATCGATAACGACACCTATGAGGTGGATGCGGAGGATTTTGCCGGAAAGCTTTTAGAAAAATATAATGGATTATTTTAGCAATAAGGAGTGAATGCTAAAAATAACAAGTAGGGGAGAAGACCTGATGACATGACAGAGAGGTATATAAGTGGCTAGCTTATTGGAAAACTTGATTAAAGTGCTCGACAGCGAGACGACAGAGTATGAAAAACTCATAGGTCTTGCCGAGAGCAAAACTCCCGTCATTGTTTCGGGAGATGTAGAAAGCCTGGGAAAAATCACGGAAGAGGAACAGGCAATCGTAGGCTTAATCCAGGGAATGGAGAAGAAGAGAAATAAATTCCTGGCTGATATTGCCAACGTAGTTAACAGGGATGTTGAATCATTGAAACTAATAGACCTGATTCAGATGCTTGAAAATATGCCCGAACAGCAGGAAATGCTGAGGGACGTTCAGGAACGTTTGAAGAAAACCATAAATCAGCTCAAAGCAGTAAACGATAAAAACCAAATGCTGCTGGCGGATAAACTGGATATGGTTGAATTTAATCTGAACATGATTAGAGCTATGAAGTCTGCGCCGGAAACAGCCAATTATTCAAAGAATGCATATACAAACGGACAATCGCTTGGTATCTTTCATGGTGGTTTCGACGCGAAACAATAACGACGAAACACGAGGTGAGATGCCATGTCTTTATTTGGAGCATTATATATAGGTGACAGCGGACTGAGAACATCGCAGAATGCGTTGAATACGGTTTCGCATAATCTTTCAAATCTAAATCCCCCCGGTTATGTCCGCCAGCAGGTGGCAAATACCGATACCACGTATACAAACAGCGCGACAAGCGCTGCCGGCAAAAGACTGCAGGTAGGAGACGGCGTTAAGTATGCCGAGTGCCGCCATGTCAGGGACGCGTTTCTCGATGCGAAATATCGTAACGAGACGGGCCGGTATGAATATTATCAAAAATCATATGCAGCAATGACGGAAATCGAAGATATTTTAGGCGAGTTGGACGGAAAGGCGTTCAAGGGTTCCTTGGATGGACTGTGGACAGCGCTTGAGCAGCTTTCAACATCGCCAAACGATAATACGTATATTTCGCTGTTAGTATCCAAAGCGGCAAGCTTTGTGGAAAATGCGACGGCAGTTTATACCTCTCTGATGCAAGGGCAGGAAAATTTAAACAAACAGGTCGTCAATTCCGTAAAAGAAATTAATG
>OFHB01001693.1_pt1 | contig 12417 bp, 11 predicted proteins | sample 1521881 | NCBI WGS metagenome assembly OFHB01 (sample SAMEA3504090, study PRJEB24116) | mouse gut metagenome | biome: mouse gut; feature: mouse-associated habitat; material: faeces | place: Denmark | collected 2011
TTTAAAACGATTTTCTATATCATCTTTTACCAGTTCGAGAATTGCATCTACCTTTAAATGATTCAGCATGATGACTGTATGCGACGACATCCTTGAAAGTATTTCCGGAGGGAAAAAGGGCTGTTTTGTTTCTGTATCTTTATCCTTCTCCAGAGCGTCCACCACCACCTCATCCGGAAGCAGCGTAAGATTTTCATTCTGTGCATCACTGTAAAGCTGTTTGCCTGCGTTCGTTGTAAAAAAAATGATGGCGTTTTTAAACGATACATTTACTGTATTATATTTATCCTCACAGATCCCGTCATCCAAAATCTGTAAAAATATTCGTATTACGGTAATATGTGCTTTTTCTATTTCATCAAACAAAAGTACGCATTCCGGATTTTCGGACACAAACTCAGTAAGTAAACCCGGTTGAGGATTCTTCCAATTTGAGCCATAACCAATCAATTCTTCTTTAATTTCATGATGAGAATACTCTGACATATCAAACCGTTTAAAAGGAAAGCCCAATCTGAACGCAAACTGCTGGGCCATAAGTGTCTTTCCCACACCCGGAGGGCCTGCCAATAGATACGCGTTTCTTGGCCCTCTCCTATTCGGCGTCAAACGTGCCTTCAATTCCGCATTGAAAAATGCTTCGCTCAGTCTCTCAATAGCTGCATCTTGTCCGCAAATCCGGTCTTTCAGTTCCGTTTCTATAGCTCCGGCCTGCATAAAAATCTGCCGAATGGAAACTTCATCCTCTATCACCTCAATTTCTGACGGCTTCGGCTTTGGATATGTATAACGCATCTGTCTCACAAAATCAGCTACGGCAGGAGGATTATATCCAATTGCATTCTTCTCTTCTTTATCCTTATAGATGGCTGTAAGTTTGCTTAAGTTCACATTCAATAGACATCTTTTCAGATGTCTATTCAGATTGTTTGCTGCTGCCTTCTTAATGTCGTCCTGATTCGATTCGCGGATGATATTGATACATTCTACCATCTCTTCTGCCGTTTTCCAGTATCCCAGCGGCACATCAGGGTTTCTGTTGTCAGCTATCCACTTGCCATATTCTTCATCAATATCCTCTTCTTCCCCCTCTGTCTGATGAGAAAAAAGCTCCGAATTATCTGTTTCGGACTTATAACCGAAGGGCAAATAGCCCTCTTCTACCCAGCTCCTATCCTCCAAATAGTCGGCGCTCTCACCCAGATACACCAAATCCCCAAGAAATTCTTCCGCTACTTTTATAGTATGCCGCAGACTGCCGGGTACATCTTCCGGCTCCTCCTCAAGTTCGCCCCGATATTCAAAACGGCGGAATTTTGCATTTGGATACTTATTTGTCTGTTCAGAACATTTCAGCCATTCATTAAAAATTCCGGTCTTTCTGCCGCTTTTTACCGCGTAAATCATTTTTTTCATGATCTACCTCCTCGTCATCTTCCATATATGTGTAAGCTTTATTCAAGCACTTGATCTTTGAATTTCCATCTACTTATCCCATAAGGACAGTTGCGATTCCTTTAAAACTTTTACCGCTCTCTCGGTTATTTTATCATCTTCTGTAATATTTCCGCATAACAGCGGAGAATTTACATCATAGAGTCTGCTGTTTTGCAAAACGCTTTCACGACTATAATTCGCATAACAATACGCACAGCCGTTTTTACATGTGTTATATGTGCCAATTTCAACGCTTTCCACACAGCCGCATTCTTTTCGCTGATTTTTATCCTTATCTGCCCGTATTTTGCAGCCTATAATTTGCTCAATCAATTCTCTGTCTATGCAGCAATTATGTTCTATTCCGCAAGCTGACAGATCAATCGCTTCCGCGCAGGATGCGACCCTCATATCATTATCCCTGGCCATTGATGCAATCTGCGCCGCAAATGCAGCCAATTCCTCTTCCGGCAAAGAATAGGAATTCATTGCATTCATATTTTTCTTATTTTTAGTGTATATATCAACAAAACTAATGACACATTTAGACGTAAATCCTTTCAATTCCCCAGCAATCTGCTGAAATGCCCTTAAATGATATTCCGGAGTATATTTGTCAGTGAAAATGATCGGGTCATATCGCCAAATCACCTTTTCCTTGCCGATTTTCCCTGCCAGCTTTTGGAATATCGGAATCATATGCTCCTTCTTGTTCGGGACATTGCATTCTATATCATTTCCGAATCCGGTAAGTGTAAATTGAAAATAATATTTATAGGCATTCAATTCATCTAACCTTGAAAACATGGGCTCTGGGTTCTTGGTCCAGAATACAATGCAATCTACTACCTCCGGAGACAGAACGATTTTACTAATCTGATGAGCATTCATCGGATTGCGAACGTATAAATAGCCTTCCTTTATTCTATTATAAAACCATTCCGAATAATAATTCGGAATATCCGTTCTACGGCTGACACTAAGAATCATAACCTCATCTTCTTTCAAACTTTATTATCAAGTCACAGATATACTTTGTGTTTGTCATTCTTTGTTCTCTATTCATTTCACATGGAACATCGCTTTCCCTGCAGCCCTCGCAGGGTTTATCCTTTGACGATTTATGTTTGCATTTTTGGTTCAGAGCCTTTATGTATTTATTTATGTCATCATAAGAAATCTCATCATATTTTAGGCTTTTTGCAATATTTGTAGTCCAAATCTGTTTATTTGCCCCTAACCTTATTAAATTATCAATCTCTTTTTGCAGACCGCATTTTTTCAAATCGTTTTTCACATCTTCCGTATCTGCTATACATTTGAGCTCTTTCACAAGAAAGCCTGTTTTTTCTTCTTCCAATCTGTCTATTATCATTTGTACTTTTCTTACATCATCTGCAGTTAATCGGTTTTGTTTCCGCAAAGCTTTCATGCTCTGGGTTTCTTCATCACAATGCTTTTTAAAATCTTCAAAAATTTCCTTCAAATAACTTGTTATCGTCAGCATAATAACCGATCTCCCACTATTTATTTTTCCTTAATGTTTCCTATGAGTTACTTTTCATCCATCATTATAAACTGAACGCCTGACAGTTTAAATCAGTGTATAATCAGGTCAGGTGTTACTTTTTAATAGCCTTCGTCAACAATCAATTCCTCTTTCCGTGCCTCATGTACCATAGCGTCGCAACGATTATTATTTACATAAAGAATACCCTTTATTTTCTCGGCTTTTTTATGTCCTTTCACCCAGCGAATCTCAACATCCTTTCTGCCCTCCATGGCTTCATCGAATAGCTTCCATAAATCATGATTGTTGCTTTTTTTCTTATATGTACCATCAACATGTTTAACTACATATTCAGAATCCGTATATAGTTTTATGGAAGCCTCCTTGGGAATTTCATTTAATGCTCTTATGACTGCACGTAATTCCATACGATTGTTTGTAGAGCGTTTAAATCCTTGTTTTATTACTCTTTCCTCCTTAGAAGCATTGTCTACTATGATAATTCCATATCCGCCAATCCCAGGGTTTTGGGGCGCGCATCCACCGTCTGTCCAAATTTCAAAATTACTCATATCCATCCTTTCTTGATGTTTATAGAAGCATAAACACCATTTTTCCTTTTATTGTTTATCGTGGTTCAATATATCTTTGAGCTAATTCTTTTGTTATGTTTTTTATATTTTGTTATTCATTTCATCAACTGTTCTTTTCTAATTTGCCCAGCACCTCCTTAAAGTTTAAATCGATATCGTTTAGGTTGCTGTACCATACGTTTCCCAATATGTCCGGAATGCTGTAATTCAGAGTGGAACAGACAATGACCGGAATGTGGATCTTTTCTTTTTCCATTCTTTCAATCAGTTTAAATCCCGCCTCTTCGTCTACAGCTTCTCCCGCTTCCAACGGATATTGCATATCTGTCACGATCAAATCAATCTTATCCTCACCATGGTATATTTGTTCCCACAGCTTTTCCTGATTTCTAACTGTTATGATATCCCGAACGCCATTAAATTCCAAAGCTTTTCGTATATCAGCTCCCTTAAAAACATCATCATCCACAATGACCACCTTTATCTTTGACAGATCCATAAAAATCCTCCTTCCGCCGTAAAATACCTCCCTATTATATTGTTCATCTGATTGCTGACGGTTCCGTCTATGTAATAGCGGATCTCTCCATCAAAATAAATATCAAGAATCTTGGATCGCCTGATATCTGCGCCGTTCCAATATGTCCTGCGATGATCTTCATATCATTATAAAATCTGCCTGTCTGAGCCGGATATTTCTCCGTAAAAGTATAATCATCGCTTCCCCACTCCCATAAGTCCTCCGCCTCCTCGTCAATCCCCGCATGGACAAATATTGTGTTCCCTTCGGAATAATATCTTGGAAGATCCCGCATCCATATAAGATATCCGGCATCATCCGAAGTTTCCTCTCCCACATTTTTCCCTACATTCCGGCCACGACGCAAAAAGCTTCGGTTCCTCTTCTTTTATTAGCAGTACCTAATAATTATTCTTGTCCATCTTATCCATCTCCCCACATTTTACATATTCCATAGACACATTCTGATAAGACATAATTTATGGCAAGTGAGTTTGCCCTTACGCTTTCCCTCGTGTTATATCCTTTTCCCAAGCCATTTTCTGAAATGGCTTTTGTTACGAACCCTCATAAGGGCAAAAATAAGGGAAACAAAAACCTGTAACAAATTATAACATGAAATGAACAGGACAGGAAGAACTGATTGGAATGCTTTCACAAATTTCTCCAAAATACAAACAAGAAAGGGCTGATAAGATATGAGATTTATTTATGCAGAGTATAACATGCTCCATAACTGTATTGATGTAACTACTTTTGATGGATATGTTTTACGGATAGACTGCGGAAAAGCGGAAGAAGGATTGAAAACAACGCCATGCTCTGAATGTGCCTTAAATGCTTTGGCAATAGACAATCCCCTTGAATATGCCACATTGTATCTTGAGGGCAGTCTACAGACATGGGTAGATGCGGAAGATTCATTAGAATTGTGGTAAATATCTTTCTGTATGATTTCATTAAAAAACATATATAGAGATTCCATATATAAAGAATAGGTAAGAAACCTTTGACCTCTCATCTAACATTTCACAGAAAAGCAGGCTGCTTTATTTAAAATCTTACGCAGATTCTTACATAAATAAGACAGATAATAAAAAGAACCAGAGGATTTGGTTTCTTACTCAATAGCTGCTAAGAGGGCGTGATTTTAGATATGCTATTTTGGTTTTTAAAAAACATATAAGCATCAGACACGAAACCTTTTCTTTCGGTTAGAGACACGAAATCATATCGTTTTAAGTTTTTAAGCACAAACATGATTTTTGTGGTAGAATAACAAGGTATAGAGATACCTATTGTAAAAATAAACTAATGGATGGACGAATAAATGATAAACATAGAAAAGTATCAAGAAATACGTTCAAGCGGACATATAATTATTTTAGATACAAATGTATTATTAGAATTATACCGTCAACCAGCTAATATTAGCTTGGATGTAATAAGTGCGCTGAAAAAAATTCAAAACAATATCTATGTACCCAGACAAGTTTATGATGAATATTTAAAGAATTATCATAAAACATGTGGTGATGAAAAAAGGAAATATAAAAAAGTAACCAAAGAACTTTCTGATTCCCTAAAAACTCTTCAAGACGATATTGCGAAAAAAATTGGGGAATACAGAAAGCATAACTATACGGATATTTCCAAACTACAAAATGATTTAAATGAAAAAATCAAAGATATCCAAAACATAATAACAAGTTTTGAAAAAAGCCATCATGAGGAAATACAGCTAAATATTGATTTTTTAGAAAATGATAAGGTAAAAGAATTTATTGACTTATTACATAATGAAGGTAATATCGGGAAAAAAATACCGTTTTCAAAAAAACTGTTGTTATTACAAGAAGGGCAAATACGATATGATAATTTAATCCCTCCTGGATTTCGTGATTCCGCAAAAGCTGGAGAAGCAAAATATGGGGATTTGTTTGTTTGGAAAGATATAGTTACAATAGCAAAAGAGAAAAACACTAATATCATATTTGTATGCAATGATACAAAAGAGGACTGGTGGGAGAAAAACAAAGATACACCGATTGATTTAAGGCAAGAACTAAATGAAGAATTTAAAGAAACCAATCCGTCTTTAAGTATTCACTTTTTGACTTTAGACAAATTTTTCTCGTATTTGTCAGAGGAATTAAAATTAGGAAAGTCTAAAAGTGCGTTACAATTATCTGCACTAGATGATATTGAAAGCATATTAGACAATTATGAAGATGAAATATACCACAGCATCGGCGAATATTTGATAACTATAAATGTTTATGAAGAATTGGATGAAGAACTAGAAACTGGTGATGAAAATATATATTGGAGCATAGCGGATGTTTCTGTTGATAAAGAAAATAAAAATATCATATATGTGGATCTGCTGTGTCACGGTGTACCGTCCGTACAAATGTTACAGGATTATATGAAGGAAAACTTCGAGTTGGATCAGGTAAGCGGAATACAGTTCAGGAGCAAATTAAATGGATGGAGATCAGACCAGATCAGAGTATTTTATAAGGATGGTACATCACAGAAAATTCCGTGGCCGGAAAGCGCTTATGAAGAAGGATTTCAAAGAAATATTTCGCTGCGGGATGGATGTGAAGATTGTGAATTTTGCGGAAAACGCAGACAGGGAGATATCACGCTTGGAGATTACTGGAGGGTGGAAGAGTATGATCAACGTCTGAATGATGGAAGAGGGACAAGTGTTGTACTAATAAATAATCTGCGAGGCAGAGAAATCCTGAAACGGGTGGAGAAAAAGCTGTTTGATATAGAAGAAACGCCGATTGAAGCCGCGAGATTCAATAGATTACAGGAAAAATATGAAGCGCATCCGCAGAAGGAACGTTTCAAAATTTTATATCCGGGACACTCTTTCAGCGAGGCGGTTTTTCAGTGCAGGCACTCCTTATATGACATAGGGTTGGTGGGGATATATACTGTAGATAACTATGGCGGTGAGCTTACACAATATGCGTTATACAGAACATTGACGGATTTGGGATATTCTGTATTAATGATAGCTCAGCCAATGAATTCCAAACTAAAACCAAATTTAAAAGGAGCATATCTTTTTGCGAGGGATCCTTATGCAGAATGGGATAAAAGCAGATATTTTGCTAATATTGCCGAAATGAAATTCCTCAATTTACAATGTAATGTTTTTGTAACCGGTTCAGATCAGATGTTCAACAATAATTTGTATAACGATTACAATAAGTATATGACACAGAATTTTGTGACAGATAATCACTGTAAGATTGCTTATGCAGCTTCTTTTGGACATGATCGAATCTGGGGCACAGAACGTGACCGGGCTTCAGAATCTTTTTTTATGAAGAAATTTGATTATTTTTCCGTAAGAGAAGCTTCTGGTATAGAAATCTGCAAAAAGGAGTTTGGAATAGATGCCGTTTGGACACTTGATCCGGTGCTTTTGTGTCCGTTGGAAAGATATGAGGAACTTATAGAGCAGGCGGAAGAATACAGCAGTAAAATTTTAGATAAGCCTTATATTTTTGCTTATATAGTAGATCCCGACAGAGAAAAGGAAGCGGTGATAAGAGAGTATGCAGGCAAAAATAATTTAGACATACGGGCAATTACTGATCAGCATTACGATTATACGGATGAGTATATTAAAAAGTTGTGGGATATAGACACGGCATCAAATGTCAGCATGGAAAGTTGGATTGCACATATCGCAAAAAGTGAGTTCGTAATCACAGATTCGTTTCACGGTATGTGTATGGCGATTATAAACCATAAACAGTTTGTTGTGATCGTGAATAAGCTGCGTGGTGAAACTCGGTTTGTGTCTTTGCTTAATCTTTTGGGATTGGAGCATAGAATGGTTTATTCAAGCATTGAATTCAGGGATAAAATGAGGAATCTGCAACCTGTAAATTATGAACAGATCGATCTAAAATTAGAAGCTGAAAAAGAAAAATCCCTGCACTGGTTGTGCAATGCAATTGAAGAAGGAAAAAAGATGAAAAAACCGTTGTCAACATTTGATATGGCAGATGGACGAATCGACGAGTTATGGAAGCGTACAGACAGGAATTATGATCAAATACAGAGGAGATTGGAAAATCTGGAGCAATCTATAGATGTTTTGGCAAAACTGTGTGGGGGGGGGCAGTTCGAGCATGTTGAGAAAATACCAGATGAAACAGGAAATGATGTAGAAGAGTTAAAAAATGAGATTTTGGAAATAAAAAGTAAAATAGAAAAAAGAGAGAAATTCTATTCCGGGCAAATAGGAAGTGTTGTTACGTGGCTGTTACGCAAAATCAGCAGAAACAAGTGAAATAGACGGTGGCAGAACGTGTAATAAATATACGGAGGTAAAACAGGCAATGTTTTTCATCAGCATAGCAATGTTTTTCATCGCTCCACTCACGACATGGAGAATCCATGCCATGCTGCGGGGAAAGTCGATAAAAGATAAAAAAAGCATACAGATCATGGTGGTATATTTTATCCTTTTGAATGTCGTTACGTTTGCTGTTTCATCTTATCGTGGCATCGACATGTTAAAGTGGAATCCCTTTACCACGACCATGTCTTATCGAATCAAATATATTTTATTCAGTACTGTACTGGGTACAGTCATTGCATGTGTATTATGCTGGTATCTGAATAAAGGCATTACCGTGACGGAAGTAAAACGTTATTTTGGCAGATTTTTTCATGATATGAGAAAATACTTTCCGTATGCCGTCCGCTCCGCAAAGGCGGATTTGAGGGCAGAAGTTACCAACTCATTTTTGGACTGGCTCTGGTGGCTGATCGAGCCTGTTTGTATGATGTTAATCTACACGGTCATGTTCGGTGTTGTTTTTGATGCGGCGGAATTATATTTTCCGATTTTTATTTTTATTGGGATTACCATGTGGAGTTTTTTTACCAGAGGGGTGACGAGCAGCGTAGATATGGTACGCGCTAACAGAGGGGTCGTTACAAGAATATATCTGCCCAAATATATTCTTCTGGTTTCAAAGCTCATGGTGAATGCGTTTAAAATGTTGGTGTCCTTTGCAGTGATCGCGGGCATGCTTGTGATATTTCGCGTCAGGATAACAGGCAGTGTGCTGGGTTTGCTGCCGATCCTGCTGGTGCTATTTCTATTTACCTTCGGTGTGGGGAGTATACTGATGCATTATGGAGTATATGTGAACGATCTGTCTTATATTACGGGAATCCTGCTTACGATGATGATGTATCTGACGGGCACATTTTATGACATCGCAAAGCGGATACCGGAGCCTTTCGGTTTACTGCTTGAGAGAGGGAACCCGGTTGCCTTTCTGATAGCCGAGATGAGAAAGGTGGTACTGTATGAGGGGACACTTGACTGGAAGCTGCTGCTTTTATGGGGCGTGATATCTGTTCTGCTGATTGGGATCGGAGTGTTTACGATCTATCGTAATGAAAATTCTTATGTGAAGGTAATATAATATAAAGGTGAACCGGATGAAAGAAAAGAAAAATGCCATAGAATTGGAGGATGTATGCATTCATTACAGCATTATGAACCATACATCTATCCGCAAAACCTTTCTGCATAAAAAGAAGAGGAACGAAGTGTTTGAGGCGGTAAAACATGTGACATTTTCTGTACGGGAAGGAGATATTCTGGGGATTATCGGCAAGAATGGCAGTGGAAAATCCACGCTTCTTAAGTCCATCGCAGGGGTATTTTCCCCGAATTGCGGAACGATAGATCTGAAAGGACATTCCGTATCGCTTATGTCTCTGGGCGTGGGTTTTAAGGATCTGCTCTCGGGACGGGAAAATATTATTCTGTCAGGAATGCTGCTGGGCTTTTCGGAGCAGGAGATCGAGGCGAAGTCGCAGGCCATTATCGACTTTGCGGAAATCGGAGATTTTATTGACAGGCCGGTGCGAACCTATTCCAGCGGCATGTATTCCAAGTTGGCGTTTTCCATCACGGCGATGCTGGAAACAGATATCATGCTGGTGGATGAAGTATTGAGTGTGGGAGATGAACAGTTCAAGCAAAAGAGCCTCAATAAAATGAAGGAACTGATTACTGATAAGAAACGGACGGTCATCATTGTCTCACACAGCATTTCTACTCTTAAAGAGTTGTGTGATCAGGTATTATGGCTTCATGATGGGGAGATCAGGATGCTTGGAAAGACGGATGAGGTGCTCAAACAGTATGCCGAATATATGGCTTTTACTGAAATGAGGCAGGGATAATCATAATATGGAAAGGTGCTACAACCTGCTTGGGAAGTAGTGCTTTTTTTATTGGATGGGTTGGCTTATAAATTTAGTGGTCTTTGAAAGGAAAGTATCCTGTTGCCCTGACATTTGCATCCGGTGAGGTTGTGCTGACACCTACATGGAAGAAGGTAGTCCAGACTATCCTGAAACATTGTAACGAGCAGCCGGATATGCATGAAAGGCTCATGCAGCTAAGGGGCAAGGTGTTCGGAAGACAACGGATCATACTTGGAAAAGTCCCGGAGGAGATGGATGTACCACTCCAGATCGATAAAGACTTATACTTTGAAGCGAAATTCGATACGGAAGCACTGCTGACAATGATGGAAAGAAAAGTATTGGAGCCGGTCGGCTACGATTTTTCCGGGATCCGGATCCAGTACATGGAAAGGAAAAGGGTGATGCCAGAAATACAGGATACAACGCAGCTTGAAAATAGGGAAGGTATGCCGGAAGGAATACAGATGCGGTGAGAAGATGCAGATGGAAACAGGGAGGGCATGGAAGAGTGTGGGAACCAGTGAAGAAAAAATCCTGAGAAAAAACAGGATTGTAGTAGAAAAAGATGGGGTACAGATTTCTCTGCCCATGAGCGATGCAGAGATGATGCGGTTAAAAAAGCCTGAATACTGCGACCTGTTTCTGCCCATGTACACGGCCAGGTGCCTGGTTGCTGAGGCTGGAACAGCAGATCTGAGGGGGAAGCTCCCGGAAGGTGTATGGGTTCAGGAAATGAATCTGTTGGCTTATATGCTGCAACAGTTTAAACCGCAGCAAATGGAGTGTTTTCAAAAGAAGATTTCTGCAGCATCAAAGATGCATCCGGGTAAAATGCTGAATCTTGCACTTGCCATCTGTCCGGAAGCGGCAGGGGTTGAAAAGGACAGCGGTTTCTGCCCTCAGTATACAGGAGAAAATCTGTTTGATCTTATGGAATATAAGCGTTTTCAGGACTGGAAGAGGGAATATGTTTCTTTTCAAATTGCAAAATTTTATTTTCCCGTAACCGTAATGCAGACTTCCGATCCCTGCTTCGATCCGGTAGAGCTGACAGCAGCAGAAGCGGCAGCCTATCAGCGGCAGATATCTGAGATGATTGCGAGGAATCTACAGCCGGACAGCAGCTGGTCGGACTGGGAAGGTTATGACAGACTCTATGAACTGGCACCTTATAAGGAACACAGCCTTTTATATGAACGTCCGGATGTGGAGGTTTGGAACGGGGAGCTTTGGGGTGTTATTGTTGCCGGAGCTGGACGGCTGCTTACAGAAAAAGATATTGAAGTGTTAAAAAAGCATTTCGATGGAGGCATATGGGATGGATGGGGAGAACATTCCATGGAGGTTCCGAGTCCCAAAGGGTGCCTGCAGCTCTTTCTGTCCGATTGTACGGAGGTTCGGCAGCAGGCAAAGGGGGAACTGGCATTCACAGAGAAGGAAATGTTTTTATGCCAGTCTCCCTATTTCAGATCCCGTATACAAATGATAACCGGATGGAAGCCGGATTTTCGCAGGGACAGGGAATACGGAAAGAGGCATCCGGTCTGGCTGGAACTTTCCTGTAACCGGAGAAGCGTAAGGATTCCGCTTCCAGCAGAGCGCGACCAGGTGGCAGAAGAGTTGAAGAGAATCCAGGCAAATCCGGAACAGAGGCTGTATATTAGGATAAAGGCACCAGATCTCTTCCCGATCCATGATCTCAGGCTTTCCGCCATGGATCTTCCCGCGTTGAACCAGATAGCAGAACAGGTTCAGAGGATGGGATCAGAAAAAGCCGGGAGATTTCACGAAATCCTTCTGGATAAAAACTGGAGAGGCCCAAATCGAGTGGAGAAGATCCGGGAAATCCTGGAAAGATTTCCGAAAGAAGAGAAAGAACATAAAATGGAACCAATGAAGGTGGATATGAGGCAGATATGAGGCAGATATGAGAGCAAAAGTCCAGCTAAGAAATGTCAATAGGTAAAACGAAAAATGTTTAAAAAGTTTTTTTCAAGCAGTTAATGTAAAAAAGGGTAACTTTAATAGGCCCATTGCTATGGGATTTTTAAGATTTGATTCAAGCCCCATCAGGCAGCGGTGTTTAC
>OFHB01001697.1_pt1 | contig 12394 bp, 9 predicted proteins | sample 1521881 | NCBI WGS metagenome assembly OFHB01 (sample SAMEA3504090, study PRJEB24116) | mouse gut metagenome | biome: mouse gut; feature: mouse-associated habitat; material: faeces | place: Denmark | collected 2011
GGTATTGCGAACCGGAGCGCCCTGGCGTGACCTGCCTCCCGATTACGGGAAGTGGAGCAGTGCTCATCAGAGGTTCATCCGTTGGTGCAGAAAAGGTGTTGGAAGAACTCTTGGAAATTCTGATCGATGAGCCGAATTATGAATGGTTGACGATCGATGCCAGCTATATCAAGGTGAATCCCCACGAAGTGGAAGCTAAAAGGGGCAATCAGGATATGTCCAAGACAAAAGAGAGCTTACCCCCAAAAATACATCTGGCCGTGGATGCGCATGGTATGCCAATCCAAATCCTTGTTACAGAAGGTACCAGAGCGGATTGTAAAGAAGCTGTCCACTTTGTTATATCGCTGTTTGGGCTGCTATCTAGGAGAAATCGAGAAATGTTAATAAAAACTCCACGAGAATTAAGCGAAGAATATTATCAGTTTGTTGACGGCTTTACGAAAACGGACTTTGAAGACGAAAAACTACTCGGAAAATTTTATACAGATTATGGCATAGCGGAAAGCATGATCCAGATACTGTGCCAGCATCTTATATTCAATCCCTTCTCCTTGCAAATCCGTATAATTGATCCGTTCTGCGGTGACGGGCGGCTTGTGCTTGCCTTGTTATCTGAACTTGTGAAGAAGGATGATTTTTCTGGCAAAAGTCTGTTTATATCAATTTGGGATATAGATGGCAGTGCGGTTAAAGCGGCAGAAGCCGACATTACAGCTTTCTGTGAAAATATAGGACTGAAATATCAAATTGATTCACGCAAAGCCGATGCTTTTGTAGAATATGAAAGCGTTCAAGGTACGTATGATATTTGTGTCACAAATCCACCTTGGAGTTTGTTAAAACCACAGAAGCTTTTTAGAAAAAGTAATGATGAAGATACATTGACTAGGTATCGGAACGCAATAGAACAATACGATTCGTTCATGAGGACGGCGTTCGCATTATCTCAACCATCCTCTAAATTGGGGAAATGGGGTACTAATCTTGCGCGCTGCGGAACAGAACTGGCCTTGAGGCTAATCAGCCGGTCTGGTATGTGTGGCCTTGTTTCACCTGCATCACTGCTTAACGATCAAGTATCAACCAACCTCAGAAGCTGGATTTTTGAGAGTCACAAGGTCATCAACGTGTCATACTATCCTGCTGAATTAAAACTTTACGGTAGCGCAGACATTTCAAGCATCACCGCCGTCATAAAAGGCGGAGAAACAGATCAGAGTCTCAATGTCAGAATATACGAGGATAAAGACGCATACAAGGAAAGGAAAATCGGTAAGGCTGTTTTCGAGTATATAAAGCGAACCGAATACTCCATTCCCTTAAAAACCGGAGTGGAAGCCATTCCCATAATGATGTGCCTGGAGCAACTGCCTTCAACAGAAGATTTCTGTGATAGAAGCAATTTGCGTTTTACCCGCGAGTTAGACGAAACCAGGGTTAAGGAAAAACTGCTTCCTTCGGGAAAGATAGAGTTTGCAAAAGGCTACATGGTAGATCGGTATGCTTTTTCGAGCGACAGTCTTTTTCTCAATGAGGAAATGGCGGCTCCGCCGCCGAGTTCCTATACAAGCAAGGTTGTATGGCGCGATGTATCGCGTGACTCACAGGTTAGGCGTATAAAGGCCACCTTATTGCCGCCAGGATATATATGCGGCAATTCTCTCGGCGTAGTTTATGGCAGCGAGTCCGCGCTGCCGGCCCTCAAGATGCTGCTTGCGATCATGAATTCGACGGTGTTTGAATATCAAGCCAGAAGCATGTTGGTGTCTAATCATGTATCAGCTGGAATAGTAAAGCAGATCCGTGTCCCACAACCGTGTGTTGATACTAATATCGTGGAATTAGTGGACAAGCAGCTGCATGGAGAAGATGTCGAAGAGGCCATTGAATTGGCTATTGCACAATTGTACGGACTCCCGGCTGATGAATATAAGACAGTTATAGATTCATTCGGTTTCGACGATATAAAAAAAACACGCATCATTCGACGGTATCGTGAAATATGTCAAGACGGAGAAAAAGAACTATGATTTTCAATCACTACGCATCATCATTAAGTGAATTGGATATGCAAGTTATAAAATGTGTTCCACCGGGCGGCAATTGGAAGAACATACCAGAAAGTATACCCTCGCAGAGACTTGCGCAAATCCGGGAAAGCTACAAAGCGGGAAAAGGCGGTCGATCCACATATTATGGTAGGCTTCGCCCTGAAATGCCTGCGTATACGATCAACACGTACTTCAATCGGCCGGGAAATGGGTGCAATATGCATTATGGCCAAGATAGAACTATTTCGCAGAGAGAAGCTGCCCGTTTTCAAAGCTTTCCGGATTCATTTGAATTTATCGGGTCGCTCGGGGCCATAAACAATCAGATTGGAAACGCTGTGCCGCCGTTGTTGGCTTATCAGATTGCTAAAAACATACCGTTCAAAGGGCAATTTGTTGATCTCTTCTGCGGAGCAGGCGGGCTTGCTCTCGGCTTTGTATGGGTGGGATGGACTCCTGTTATCTGCAATGACATCGACAGCTATGCCGTTGAAACACACAAAAGAAATCTGGGAGGAGAGGCGATTGTCGGTGACATTAACAACGAGGAGGTATACAATACAATCATTGAAAAGGCAATAACTGCAAAGATGGCCCATCCTAATTTACCATTATTTGTACTTGGAGGACCGCCGTGCCAAGGCTTCTCGACCGCTAACAAGCGGAGAGGAGCAGAAGACATGCGCAATTGGCTATTTAAATCATATGCAAGCATAGTCAAAGCGATTCAGCCAGACGGTTTTGTCTTTGAGAACGTCCGCGGGATTCTCAATTTAGACAAGGGAAAATTCTTTGAAATGGTTAAATCTGAGTTGAAAGAATGTGTTAATGTAATCAAAGTAAATCAGGTCAGTGCGGCAAATTACGGCGTGCCACAACGAAGGGATCGCGTAATCATCATTGGAGGAGATACCGATCTTGTACAGCGTTTTAGTATGCATGAAATATCCTGTGTCTTCAAAGACGGGCAGATTTCGATGCTTCCATCTGTCATAGGCGTAGAGGATGCGATTGGCGATTTGCCGGAGCTGCAGCCAGGAGAAGATGGGAGCAGCAAAGATTACAGATTTCCAGCTGCAAATGCATATCAGAAATTCATGCGTGGAATGATCGCTGCAGATGAATATCTTGAAAGCTACTCTCTATAAAAAAGCGCCGGCCAGCTGAGATTGTCCAGTTGGCCAGCGCTTTCTTATTCATTCATCAACAGGTTCTCTTGAGTAACGTGGACTGTCCCAATTAGAGGATAGCTTTGCGGAAACTAAATCCATAATTTGAATCAGAATTTTCTTGACTTCTACAAATTCTTGCGTCAACTTTAGTGTTTTGTAATCGACAGAAGATAAGAACGCTTCCAGTTCAGAATCCACTCGGGTTTCGTCAGAAAGTGCGGCGATAAGAGCTGCGTTTTGGTTTTTCATGTTATTGCCGATGCCGGATAGAATACTGAAGGCTTTCCTTTTCAAAGCCTCTATCTGCGAGTTGGCGTATGTATAGCCATTCCGATTTTCTTTCTTTGCATACTCGGAAAGTGAGGAAAAAGCAACGCGAATTTTTCGCGTTTTTTGGATGTTTACATATCTTAAGGTGCTGGTTTTTCGCGAAAAATCCACAGTTAGAATCTGATTATTGATTTTTGTCGAGCCAGGAACGATATCGTATTCATAATCGGCGTATTCAAGATTGAGCAGCGTAAACAGAAATAAATACTCGCCTCTGTCAATAAAGTCGGCTAAAAGCATCATTGCTATGTTGCGATTGTCACGCATCACACGGCTGAGTCTAAGTGCAGATTCTTTGTCCGTAACTTTACCCTTGCATTTCTGCCAAATGGGATTTGCATACCAAGTGGCAACGGTTTCTCCTTGTTTTTCAACTTCAATCAAGTGGCGGATATCGGAATAGTACATCCTATTGTTCTTTGCACTATTACAAGGTTTGCAAAGGAATTGAAATTCTGGCCTATGGCAGAAGCCGAGAGAAATAGGGCCAATATGATCTGCGCTGCATGGACGCGGATGATGCCCGCCGTTTCCATCATTGGCACAATGTTCTTTCTTCATGCCAGGGCTTGAATTGATCAACCCCATTAACTTGTTTGCCGTGATCCAATTGCCATCGCTCCAGTTCTCAAAGGCCCTCCTGTCTGTTGAATAGGATGCGAGATTTTCCTTTGACCGGCCTTTATCAGCCCTGGAACGGCAGCAGCGGTTAAATGTATGAAACCCGTCAAGACGGTCTGGGGCATTTGACATTGCGCCGGGGCCGAGCATACTTGGCTCTTTGGGGATATAGCTTTGTTCAATCCATGAAGTCCATGAAGAAAGATCGTGAGGCAAATCAGGAATTTTCTTCACCTGGGTGCATTTCAGTAATCCAGGTAAAGCAGCGTAAGCCTTATCTCCATATGTATCAACAAAGGAAGTAACAAAATCCAGAATGTGAGTTACCTCTTCCATCTCCACGGAACCGTCATAAAACGAGAGTTTTTGAACTCTTTTCATGAAATTAGATGAAAGATAGCAGTAGCGGATATCCATTACCCGACCGCAAACCTTGCATGGATGGAGCTTTGTCGGATGAATCGCTTTTGCCGCTTTGCTGATCCATTTATCTTCATCCGTATTAATTCCGATTTCAGCAGCTTTTTCCACCCACCATTGATATCTTTTATCATGAGAGAATTGGAACACGCCAGCCCCTCTGTTTGACGGCGCCTCCCATTGGATAGTACCATCTTCATGACGCAAATCTGGCATTCCAGCATATGCGGGGTGCTTAACGACTTCTTCTTCATATTGCAGAAAGGCTTCGTTAGCCTCCAAATTTGTCCGCTTATTTCCTTTTTTGGCCATATTTCCTCCTTCAATTTACTAAAACAGGTGAAACTCCCCTTTTGTCCTCCCAACATCTAATGCTCTGCAGAAAAAGCGAGGTGCAGCATCCGAGAATGACCGTCCAGTCCTCTTTTCAAAGAGACTGTTTTGCTAAAATAGAAGCAGTAAGTCTGATTTGCAGGAATCCTCTGCGGAACTTCGTCATCGAAATCTCGGCGTGAATAAAAATATTATATCACGATTTTGATTGGAGCTCTACACTTTTTGTGAAATTTCACACTGCGAACGTATATAAAAGTTTGCGAAAATATAAAATAGGGTATTCTGCCATGAAATTCGTCCACTGATCACGGGCGATTCCAGAGTGGAATGGCAGACAATTTAACGCGCAGCCGACCGCTGGCGAAGGACATTTTCAACTGTTAAAAGATGAGCGGTGCTTATCATCACGATAGGCGCCGCCCTTTTTCAATTTTCCTTGTAGAACATGGTTTCATAGCCGTTCTCCCGGAGATTAAGTCTGCTGATCTACGGCGGGGCCCCATCTGTTCACAGACGGCGTCCAAGGATATAACCATACTGCGCTCGATCATGAGTTCGCCATGGACATGGACGCAGACAAAGCAGTGCGAGAGCGTCTTTATGGCATTTCTGCGGAAACATGGAACATTGCCGCAGATATCCCCATTGTCCGCAAAGACTTTCAGACGCCAAGTTTCATTTGCCAGGAACGACAGCATGTGGACTTCAACGGCGGCAAAATCCGACACAATGAATTTGTATCCTTCCTTCGGCACGAATGCCGTGCGTATGAGTTCCGAGAGGACTTCCGGCACGGAGTTGCACATCATGGAAGCCTTTTTCTATGTAGAGGCCGTTTGTCTATTGTCCGCTTTTACTGGGGGGCTTCAGCATGAGGGAGCTGAATGCCCGAGGCGTAGGGGAGCGGTAGAAGAGGAATGTGGCTAGATGCTCCTCCCCAAGGCTTCCTCCAGCTTGCTCAAGGCGCGCTTTTCGATACGGGACACATAGCTGCGGGAGATCCCATACTTCTCCGCCAGTTCCCGCTGGGTGCGCGGCGTTTTTCCGCCCAGGCCATAACGCTGACGAATGATGTCCGCCTCCCGCTCGGTCAGGCATTGGTCCACCAGCTGACGTACCCGGATATGGCTCTCACGGGTATCCAGGTCATCCAGCATCGTATCCTCCACACCAACCACGTCCATCAGAAACAGGTTATTGCCGTCCTTATCAGTCTCCAACGTCTCGGAAAGGGAAACCTCTCCCTGTAACTTTTTTTGGCTGCGGAAGAACATGAGAATCTCATTCTCAATACATCGGGCGGCATAAGTAGCCAGCCGGACGTTCTTTTCCGGCTTGTAGCTGGATATTCCTTTAATCAGGCCGATCGTTCCAATGGAAATCAGATCGTCCTGGTCGACAGTCTGGGTGTAGTATTTCTTAATAATATGCGCCACCAACCGCATATTTCTCTCCACCAGCACATTCCTGGCCTCCAGGTCGCCCTGGATACAGCGGGCCAGGTAGAGCTGCTCCTCCTCCGGGCTGAGGGGCTTGGGAAAGCTTCCGGCGCTTCCCGCCAGATGCAGGGATAAAAAAAGGGCGCTGCGCAGCAGCAGCATCGCAGGTGTCAACATAGTACATACCTCCTTTTTCTACGGTATGCGTCCCAGGACTGTCCCTATTCCCCCCGCAAAGAGGCTGGCCGGACAGCAGGAACGTTCCACCTGGATACCCAGCTCCGCTTTTTCCCATATGCGCGGCCAAGACCCATAAAAAAATCCGGCCCATTTTTTGGAAAATGTAAAATTTTCCCATTTTAGTCGAACGAATTTTGGGATTTTTAAGACGTAAATTGCAAGTTTCGACTTGTGTTTTCTGTCTGTTTATGGTAATTTGTAAGCAAGGCGCAACGAAGCTTCGATATTTCGTCTAAACAGACGGATGGCCCGCTATTCATGTCGACAAGCAAATTTTTGAAAGGATCTACGCGTATGGACAACAGAATAAAAATCATGCTGGCGGATGCCGACGGTGAGGCCCGCAGCATGCTGCAGGACGCCCTTGAAAAAACGGGACGTTTTGCCGTCATAGCTTCTACCGGCGACGGCAACGAGGCGCTGCGGTTGGCGGGGGAGGCTAAACCGGATATCCTGGTGCTTGATCTGATCCTGCCGGGGCTGGACGGCCTGTCCGTTCTGAGCAGGCTGGAGGGGGAACAGCTGCCCCTGGTTCTGGTAACGTCCTCCTTCGTCACTCAGGAGGTTGCGGCACAAGCCGGGGATCTGGGCGCCTCCATGTTCATCAGCAAGCCCTATGGAGAGGACGCCATGGTGGAGAGTCTGCTCCGGCTGGCGGAAAAGGCGGACCCCAGGGTCCATGCCCCCGGCCTGGAGGAGCTGGTGACCTCTATCATTCATGAAGTTGGCGTGCCCGCCCATATCAAGGGCTATCAGTACGTCCGCGAGGCAATCATGATTACTGTAGAAAACATGGATGTGATCAACTCCGTTACCAAAATTCTCTACCCCGAGGTTGCCAAACGATACCACACTAGCCCCAGCCGGGTAGAGCGTGCCATTCGCCACGCGATTGAGGTTGCCTGGGACCGGGGCGACCTGGAAACGCTGCAAAAGTTTTTTGGCTACACCGTCAGCAATGCCAAGGGGAAGCCTACCAACTCAGAGTTCATTGCCATGATCAGCGATCGAATCCGGCTGAAGCTGAAAATTGTCACGGCTTAGAACCCGTCGTTCGCCGCGCCGGAAGGCAGGAGGTTAAGGCTCTGTCAGGAAAAGAGAAAATATTGTACAATAAGTACGAATCGACCACTCTCCCTCGCCGTGCGCGGCGGCGGGAGAGTGGCCTTTTCGTCACCCTGTCAAAAACTCGCTGAAACCAAGGTTTTCCATTGATAAACTAATTTTCTTTCGCTCCGTAGCTTTTCAGATACCCCAGCTCTTGCAGCTCCCGGGCCTGGTCCTCCGCCATAGCGTGATACCGCTGGCTGCGGGCGGACCACAGCTCCTGGATCTCCGCATCCCCGCCGTGGTCCGGCAGAGTGCAGTTCTCCGCCAGCCACCGGCCGAACCACCTCGACAGCTTCTCTGCGCCGGAGAGATTCAGATGCAGGCCGCCGTCGTAGGTGTCCTGGGTGAAATCCAGGCCCACCTCGTCGATCTTGTCCAGGAAGTTGATGTAGAGCACGCCCTTCTCCCGGGCGTAGTCCTCCATCTGCCGGTCCCATTCATCGTACCAGTAGGGGTAAAGGCTGGGGGCCTTGATGAGCACCAGCTGAACGCCCTTTTCCGTGCACAGCCCGACCATTTTATCCAGGTATTCATAGCAGGTTTCGCTGAATTGATAGTCCGCCAATGGCCGGCCCTCCGGTATCGTTCCCGCCGCCTTCACGTCCGCGCGCATAAGGAAACCCGCGTGGGACACGCTCTCCCGGCGGAACATGCCGGTCACGTCCCGTCCGGACAGCTCGCTCCACCGGCTGTGATAGCGCAGGAGGGGGAACACGTAGCTGAGGAAATCCTCCTCCTCCGTCATGGAGGCCCGAATGGCCCCCAGCTTGGACGCGCTCCAGCGCATGCCGTCCAGGTTCAGGCGGTTGTACGCCTCGCTCTGGGGCTCGCCGTACTTCATGGACAGTACGTTGAACACCACCACCTCCGGCGTCTCATAGCGCAGGGTTTCCTCCAGAAGGTAGTAGGACTGCCAGATCAGCTGTTGGGCGCTGCCCCGGATGAAGCTGGTAATCCCCTGCTCCTCCCACAGCGTCACCGGAGAGAAGTTCTCATACACCTCGCAGTCCCCGATGAAAACCACGTCGTGATGGGTGGGATCGTCGTAGTAATCGGCGATCAGCGTACCCTCGGGGATGTTCAGCTGGCCGTACTTGGGCCGCAGCAGCTCCTGGAGCAGACCGAGGCACAGGATCAGAATCAGAACGGCTACGATGCCGGTGAGAAGGACGGTATGCTTCTGCTTGGTTTTCACACCAGAACCTCCTTAAAATTGGTTGTAAATGAATTGGTTGGCGTCAAAGCCTATGCCGTAGGCCCCGAATACCACTACCGCCAGCAGCAGCGCGCCGAACACCGCCCAGCGCAGGGCCAGAGGCCGTTCCGCCAGCTGTTCCCGGACGCTTCCCCGCCGCTGGACCAGGGACACCGCCAGCATCAGCGCTGCCCCCGCGCCCGCCGCCAGCCAGTCCGCGCCGGACGCGCCCAGCGCCAGCATGGAGCCGTCCCAGAGAACCGAGGGATTGAACCTGGTAAAAACGGTTCCCACCGCCCGGAAGGTAACGGGCACGTCCCGGTAGCAGTCCAGCGCCCGGACCGCGCCCATGAGCCAGAAGGTCCGTCCCACCTGGAACAGCCGCCATCCGAAGGTGCGCCCCAGCCGCGGGAATCGCTCATGGAATCTGGCATACAGCGGCTCCAGCTCCTGGGAAACCAGGATGATGACGCCGTTGAGCAGGCCCCAGACAATGAAGTTCCAGCTGGCCCCGTGCCACACGCCGGTGACGAACCAGGTGAGCATGGTGGCCAGATATACCGGGAACCGCTTCCCGGCCCCCGGGCCCCATTTCGCCTTGACCTTCTGGGTCCAGCCCAGCATGGTTTTGGAGATAGAGACGGGATAAAAGATGTAGTCTCGGAACCAGGCGCCCATGGTGATGTGCCAGCGCCGCCAGTATTCGGCGGTGGATTTGGAGAAGAAGGGGCGGTGGAAGTTCTCCGCCAGCTCGATTCCCAGGCACTCCGCCGCGCCGATGGTCACGTCGATGCCGCCGGTGAAGTCGGCGTACAGCGTCACAGCGTACACCGCGATCAGGGCCAGGACGTATACGCCCTGGTACTCGTCCGGATTGCCGGACAGGGTCCGGACCACGACCATGAGCCGGTCCGCCACCACCAGCTTTTTGAAGAAGCCCCACAGCATTCTCTGCAGCCCAAAGGCCGCCTGGGCGGTATTCCACCGGTGCTCCGCCAATAGCGAGGGGGCCAAAGCGTCATAGCGGCTGATAGGGCCTTGAATGAGCTGGGGGAAGAAGGAGACAAACAGGGCGAATTTCCCTAAGCTCCTCTGAGGCTGGTATTTGTTCCGATAGACATCCAGCAGGTAGCCCATGGACTGGAAGATATAGAACGAGATGCCCATGGGCAGCAGGAAATGGGGGAGAGGGATGGCCTCCTCTCCGCCGCCGAAGAAGCCGATCAATCCGTTGACGTTCCCCAGCAGAAAGTCGGTGTACTTCACCACCGCCAGCGCGCCGAAATTAAAGGTAATGCCTCCCAGCATCCACAGCCCGGCGGCCAGGTCCGCCCCAAAGAACTGGAGCCCCGCCGCTAAAAGCCCCAGGACCAGGGAGGCCAGCAGCAGCTTTTTACAGAGGCTCCGGAGCCGCTGGCCGCCCCCCAGGGCCATCTCCTCGGTGATCATCCGGGTGGCGGCGATGCCGATTCCCGCGGTGGCGATGGTGAGGGCAAGGTTATAAACGGTGGTGATAAGCTGATAAAGCCCCATCCCCTGGGCGCCAATCCGGGCCGCCAGGTAGACCCGGAACACCATGCCGATCCCCCGCAGGGCCAGGGAGGCCCCGGTGAGAATCACGGTGTTTTTTAGAAAGACATTCCGGTTCATGCAGTTCCACCCCCGTCCCTTTCACTATATGGGGACGAGGGTGGAAAATAGTACCAGGGTGCCCCTGGTATCCCGCCCTACTCGCCCCCTGCGGGGGCTTAAGGCTGTAGAGGACGAAAGTGAGTACCTGGAGTTTTAGGCAGTAGGAGAAGGAAATGTGTACGGGGTGCCCCCGCGGTCTTGGGCGACAGGAGGTGGTTAGGATTCGGCGGTGACATGCCGCTGCACTGCCTCAACCGTTTGACGCTCCTCCTCGGTCTGGGGCATTTTTCCGGCATGGAGGAGGTAGGCTTCCAGCAGCGCCTTTCCATCCTCCATGGCGGAGATGTTCCGGACGGGACCTTCGTCCAGGAGGGCAGCCACCAGGCCGCTGGCGGCGGCGAATTCCTCCGGCGTAAGGGCCTCCTGGGCCAGCAGAGCGCCCAAACCGCCTCGCTGAGCGCAGTGGCAGGCGGAATAGGCGGAAAGGATGTGGTTGTTCCAGCCCTCCATCAGCAGCCAGCGGCGGATCTCCGGGGTGGTTGCCTCCAGCTCGTGGACCAGGAAGATGCGCCCCCAGCCGTGGACCAGCCTGGCCAGGCGGAACAGCTCCTCGTTGCCGTCCTCCCAGCCCCGGATGACATAGAGGCAGAAGAGGGTGAACTCGTCGCTGAGGGCCAGGGTGGAAACAAGCTCCCGGCTCTCCTGGGTGGGTTGGAGCAGCTCCAGCATAGAGAGGGCGAACTTGACAGCTTCCGGGTTGCGGCTTTCCGCCAGGGTCTTCACCGAGAAGCGGTAGAGCATCTCCGGGTCGATCTCCTCCCGGTGGCCCATCAGCCAGCTTTGCAGCCCGTCAATAAGGGGGAGCATGGTGGGGCCATTGGGGACAAAGAAGGTCTCCAGCCCTTCCCCGGCGGCAAGGGCTCCTGCGGAGATCAGTCCCAGGATCTCGTGGAGGGGGCCGCTGTCCCCCGGTTCGATGCTGGTGTGGTACATGGCGATGCCGTCCCTGGCGCCGTCAGCAAACCGCAGCCGGGGCTCCTCGCCATCCGCCGGGAGGCGCCGGAGGGAGAAGCCCGGCGGCAGCCCTTCCGGCCCGGCAGCGGCCCGGATCTGCTCATAGAAGGAGGGAATATCCGGCTCTGCCGCCGGTTCCTCCGGGGGAGCATAAAAATGGTTCATATGTAGTCCTCCTTACATGGGCCGGGGCGGGGGCGTCAGCTCCTTGCTCCGGCGGATCTGCTCCTCGGTGACCTGGTTTAGGGCGATGCTCAGCTCCCGGTTCCTCGGAAGAAGGAGCCAAAGGAGGACCCCCGCTAGATAGAGGATGGCAGCAGCGTTTGCCGCCAGGTAAATAAGGACCGGCAGGGGGAGGGTGTCAAAACCCAGCAGCAGGGCGGCGCGGATTTCGGACAGGAGGCCCAGCGCCAGGCTCCCAGCCGGGATCAGGAGAAGAAAGGAAAACTTCCAGTGCCCGCGCCAGACGGACAGGGCGAAGATGCCGGGAAGCACCAGGCCCAGCGGCACACGGAGCATCGCCAAGGCGGAGTGCCCCGCCTGCCAGTAAAGAAACCCCTCCAAAGTCCGGAGCAGAGCAAAAAGAGCCATCATCCCCCACAGCAGCCCCTTTTTGGTGCTGCGAAACCAGGGCAGCTGCGGATGTGCCTGGCAGGCCTGCCAGAAAATGGCCTCCATCTCTTGCCGGAGGTCCATAGAAACCCCTCCTTTTCACATCGCTTTCTGTAAAAAAGGATAGCAAAAATTCCTGGAAAATGCAAGGGGATGGATGAACAGGGAGTGGCCAAACACGCGTTTTATGCTAATCTGGGCTGCCGCCATCTCCGCGCC
>OFHB01001699.1_pt1 | contig 12378 bp, 9 predicted proteins | sample 1521881 | NCBI WGS metagenome assembly OFHB01 (sample SAMEA3504090, study PRJEB24116) | mouse gut metagenome | biome: mouse gut; feature: mouse-associated habitat; material: faeces | place: Denmark | collected 2011
GGCCAACGTGGCGGACGTGAAGTCCCTGGTGATCCACCCCGCCACCACCACCCACGGACAGCTCACGGAGGAGGAGCTGCTGGATCAGGGCATCCGGCCCAACACCATCCGGCTGTCCATCGGGACGGAGCACATCGACGATCTGCTGGAGGATTTGGAGCGGGGCCTTGCCGCTCTCTAAAAATACCATATTGAGGGGCAAGGATCAAGCCCGGAATCTGTCCGGGGGCAGGGCGGGCCGTGAGCTTGCCGGGATTTTTGCACAGAAAGGCGCGGGAATGGGCTTCGCTGGGGCTGTTTGACCGCAAGAGTAAGGGCGGAGGCTCGTTCCAGATTTCAGCCGCGCCGCGAGACAGCTTGACCGCTGTTGAGAACCGCGCCTGGAGAACAATATTTTTACAGCGAAAGCCTTCCTGTTTGGAGGGCTTTTGCTGTTTCTCTGAATCTTCCCTTTGTTCGGCCTCCGCTTTTGGGGGTGGGCCATTCCATCAAAAAACGGAGCGAATCCAGATGAAAAGCCGTGCCGGATCGGGCCGCTTACGCCCTGTGTGCGGTGGGGAATATTTCTTAACATCAGCAGGAAAATGTACTATTGTTATGGGTGGTCAAAAGGGCTGTCTCACAGCCTGCGGCCCGGCGCGGGCCGTTGAATAAAGTCAGGTGAACAATTCATGGTGAATTTTGTGATTGTGCTGGAATATCTGAGCATCTGCCTCACCTTTGTGGCCCTGATTCTCCTGCTGAACGGCGATGGCGCGCGGGAGCAGAAGCTGCTGATCTTCATTATGTGCGGCTCCCTGGTGCAGAACGTAGGCTATCTGCTGGAGCTGATCGCCCCCACGGTGGAGGCCGCCGTGGCAGCGGTGACGGTGGAGAACGTAGGCTCCGCCTTCGTCCCCCTGTGCTACTGCTGGTTTATCTACACCTACTGCTACGCCGCCCCCCCGAAAAAGCTGCTGCGGGTGCTGGGGGCCATCAACTTTTTGATTCTGCCCACGGTGTTCTTCAACTGGAACGGCCTGTTCTACCAGCAGTTTGAGTGGCTGTCCACCGAGGACGGCTTTCACTACATCAGCATCAGCTATGGCCCGCTGTATCTCGTGTTCCTGTTCACCCGCATCATCACCCCCTACGCCCTGTGTATCTTTACGCTGGTGCGGGCCATCCGCCTGCGGTCCGACCGGGAGGTCAGCCGCCAGTACAAGACCATCCTGGGCATATCCACCCTGCCCGTCATTGTGTTGGCGGCCTACGTGCTGAAGCTGTTCAACGTGTTCGACCTGACGCCGGTGACGCTGGCCCTGTCCATGGCTATGGTGGTCATTGTGGTGTGGAGCCGCCGGAACTATGACTTCCGCCATCTGGCGGCGGAAAAGGTGCTGGAGAGCCTGGGAGACGGGGTCATCGCCCTGGACGACCACGACCGCCTGGTGAGCTACAACCGGGCGGCGGCCAACATATTCGCCAGCCTGCCCCAGCACAAGCTGGGGGAGAACATCCGGGTGGTGGAGGACTTCCGGGAGGAGATGCTGAACGAGCGCGTCCCCTGGAGCTTTTCCATCAACGGGCAGGACTATGAGTGCCACAGCAAGGAGATTCTGGACGAAAACGGCCAGAAGCAGGGCTGTGTTATCCTGGTGCTGGACATGACGGACATCAAGGCGTACATCAACGAGATCAAGCGGGTCCGGCGGCAGGCGGAAAAGGCCAACATCGCCAAAAGCGAGTTCCTGGCCAATATGTCCCACGAGATACGCACCCCCATGAATGCCATCATCGGATTGAACGATATCATTATGGAGGAGTGCGCGGACACCCAGATTTACGGTTATGCCAAGAACGTGCAGTCCGCCGCCAGGAACCTGCTGGCCATCATCAACGATATCTTGGATTTGTCCAAGGTGGAAGCGGGCAAAATGGAGCTGTTGCCCACGGATTACTACATAAAGGTGGTGGCGGATGAAGTCGTGGGCATGATGGACATGGTCGCTTCCCAGCACGGGCTGATTATGAAGTACGAGATGGACGAAAGCATTCCCTGCGGCTATAGGGGCGACCAGGGGCGGATCAAGCAGATTTTGATCAATATCCTCAGCAATGCCATTAAATTCACCAAGAAAGGGTATGTGCGCATCGGCATCACGGGCAAGCCCGGTGAGAAGGCGGATGAGGAGCTGCTCACTTTCCGGGTGGAGGATACGGGCTGCGGCATCCGGGAGGAGGATTTGGGCAAGATATTCGAGGACTTCCGGCAGGTGGATTCCAAGCGCAACCGGAGCGTGGAGGGCACCGGGCTGGGCCTGGCTATCGTGAAGCAGCTGGTGGAGCTCATGGACGGCACCATTCAGGTGGACAGCACTTACGGCAAGGGAACCCTGGTCACCATCACTATCCTCCAGAGGATAACGGACAGCAGTCCCGTCTCCGAGATGCCGGAGATTTCCCGGACAGAGCAGGGAGCGGGGGAAAACTTCAGGGCGCCGGGCATCAAGGTGCTCATCGTGGACGACAATGTAATCAACCGCAAGGTGGCCAGAGGATTCCTGAAAAGTTACGAATTCGATCTGACAGAGGCGGAGAGCGGTCCGGAGGCTATCGAGCTGGTGCGGGACAATCGGTACGACATCATCTTCATGGACCATATGATGCCCATGATGGACGGCATAGAGGCTACGGAAATCATTCGCAGGGACTGTGGGGAGAACGGCACCGCCCCCGCCGTGATCGCGCTGACCGCCAACGCCATGGAGGGCATGCGGGAGCAGTTTTTGAGCAACGGCTTCCAGGATTTCATCGCCAAGCCCCTGGACAGGAAGGAGCTGAACCAGCTATTGCTGCGCTGGGTGCCGGAGAAGTACAGGCAGACAGAGACGGAAGGAAACGGGGCGGAGGAGCACTGGAATCCGGAGTCCATCCGCATCGAGGGAGTGGACATGAAGGCCGCCATGCAGTTTTTTTCCGGTGCGGAGGAGGAATTCCTGGATCTGCTGGAGCTTTACTGTATGGACGGAAAGCGCAAGACCGAACTGCTGCGCCAGCTTGTGGACTCCGATGTCCAGCGCTACCAGATAGAAGTGCACGGCCTTAAGAGCGCCTCCGCCAATATCGGCGCCATGGACCTCTCTGCCATGGCCAGAGCCCAGGAGAACGCCGCCGCCAAGGGGGACAGCGCCTTTATCGCCCGGGAATTTCCCGCGCTGTTGAAGGCCTACGAATCGCTCCTGCAGAATATAGGATCCTTCCTGGAACAGAGAAGACGAAAGGATGATACAGAGGCCGCTAAGCTTCCCGCCCTGACTGCGCAGGAGCTGAAGGAGCAGGTAGGCACGGCTCTGGACCAGCTGGAGCATTTCCGTTCCAGGGAATGTGCGGGCAGTGTGGAGGAAATCCTGCGCCATGAGCTGCCGGAGGATATGAAGGAGCGTCTGCTGCAGATACAGGAGCAGCTTAAGCTGTATGAGGATGACAATGCCGAAGAGCTGTTACGTCAGCTTCTGGCCATATTTTAAAAGGAGGAAGAGCGCAAATGACCCAAACAGGAGACGGATACGGCAAAAAACGTATCTTGGTAGTGGATGACGCAGCGATCATCTTATCGAGGATTTGGGATGCCCTGCGGAACGATTACGAGGTGACGATGGTGAATTCCGGTATACGCGCCTTGAAATATCTGGAACAGGAGAACACTGACCTGATTCTGCTGGACATCCGGATGCCCCTCAAGGACGGTATTCAGACGCTGCGGGAGATCCGCGCCATGAAAGACCGGAAAGACATCCCTGTAATCATGCTCACGGGCGTGGAGGATTCCCACTCCGTCCTGGAGAGCGCGAAGCTGGGAATCTGTGACTATATACTGAAGCCTTTTCATGAGGATGACCTGCGGAACCGGATCCAGCGGGCGCTGGATTCGGACGGAAGGGTTTAGGCAAGTGTTTCGTGGAAGAAAGGATTGAGCTATGAACAGCACGCTAACACAGGAAGAACTTGAACGGATATTGAACCAGGCGGTCCAGGACGTGACGGAGCGTACTGCAGGTGTGCGCCTGCACCAGGAGGACATGTCGCCGGGGGAGGATATGTGCACGGTGCAGATTACCTTTGACAAAGGCTTTCATACCAGCCTGACCCTCTGTGCGGACACCAGTCTGCTGTACCGTATGGCCTGCAACTCGTTTCATGAGGAACTGTTGGATCCCGATGACCTGGAAGAGTTCAGCAAGGAATACTTCAATGTGCTGTGCGGCAGGATAGCAGGAGCCATGTTCCAGGCGACGCAGGTTCCGGCGCATTTCAACCCGCCGGCGTTCTATCGTGGGCGCTTTGAGCCGGAGGGAAGGGAGGTTCAGTTCGTCCTTACTTATTCCGATGAGTACAATGAGGGGGCGCAGCTGATCCACCATGTGCCCTGTGCGCAGCAGGACGAGGACGCAGGGGACATAAGCTGACAGAAGGGAGCATGTAAAGATGAAGAGACGTGTCATGATAGTAGACGATTCCCGGCTGGTCAGGGTGCAGCTAGAAGATGCCCTGGCGGGCACGGATTACGAGGTGGCGGCATACTGCCGCAGCGGGGAGGATGCCATCGCCCGGTACGCCGAAGTGGCGCCGGACCTGGTGACTATGGATATCATCATGCAGGGGATGGACGGCATAGACGCTGCCGAGATCATCCTGAAGGAGCATCCGGACGCAAGGATCGTGATGGTTTCCTCCCTGGCCTATGAGGACACCTTCGAGAGGGCCAGGAAAATCGGCGCCAGAGGGTTCGTGGACAAGCCCTTTTACCAGGAGCAGCTGTTAAAGGTGTTCGAGGAGGCCCTTGCCTGATTCTTCCTGCCGGATGAAAACCATGCAGAACGACAAAATACGACATAATTCCGGGCAGTGCCCCGCGCGTTGACATGCCCTGGAATTATGCCGCAGATATGGCAGATATGGAGAGGCCCCGCGCTCAGCGGAACAGAAGCGGGGAGCCGCCATCGAAGCCATTGTTGATGTCCCGAAGGCTGTCCTTGAGCTTCTCGTTTGTGGCGCAGGAGGCCTCGCTCTGGAGGTCCATGTACAGGATGAACACATCCTCCAGGCTCATGCCCTTTTCCGCGGCGATTTCCTCCATCACGGGCCGCAGCTGTTCCAGTTGGACGGACACCGGCACTTTCTGTGGGTCGATCTCGCCCAGGGTATTTTCCGCGTATGCGTTGATGCGCTCCAGCATTTTTCTGTTTTCGTCAGTCATTGGCTTACCTCATGTCTTTCTGTTCTTTTCTGATTTGTGGTTCGTCCGTTCTTCATCGTCTCACCCTTTCGCAATTTTCAAGTATAGTTTATCACTAGATCCTTGTTAAGTACAGATATTTTTGGTAAAATAAATTTATCTTTTATTTCGATAGAAAAGAGGAACGAAGACAATGGCAGATATCAGACCGTTTTCCGCATACCGCCCGGCGCCGGGCATGGAGGGCAGGATAGCCGCATTGCCCTATGATGTGTACAACAGGCAGGAGGCCACGAAAGAGGTAAGGCAAAATCCCGACTCCTTCCTCGCCATAGACCGGGCGGAGACGGGCTTCGGCCCGGAGGTGGACACCTATGCGCCGCAGGTGTACGAAAGGGCGGCAGCTCTGCTGCGGGACCAGATTGCCCAGGGGAAATTCGTCAGAGAGGACAAGCCCTGCTACTATCTCTACGAGCTGACCATGGACGGCAGGAGCCAGACCGGCATCGTGGCCTGCGCTTCCATTGACGACTACAGCGCAGGCATCATCAAAAAGCATGAGAACACCCGGGCGGACAAGGAACAGGACAGAATCCGTCATGTGGACGTGTGCGATATGCAGACAGGGCCTATCTTCCTGGCATATCGCTCGGACGCGGTGCTTCGGGAAATCATCGGGGCAGTGAAGAAAAATCCTCCGGCCTGCGGCTTCGTCTCCGAGGACGGCATCGGGCACAGGGTCTGGGCCATAATGGGAGAGGAGCATCCCATGGGAGAGGAGCATCCCATGGAGGAAGACGAGACGGAAGCGGGCAATGCGCTCCAGGGCATCTGGCAGCGGTTCGCCCGGATGGATGCCATATACATCGCGGACGGCCATCACCGATGCGCCTCTGCCGTGAAGGTGGGGCTCATGCGGCGGCAGGCCCATCCGGACTATACAGGAGAGGAGGAGTTCAACTATTTCCTCTCGGTGCTGTTCCCGGACGAGGAGCTACATATCCTGGATTACAATCGCATAGTATTCGACTTGAACGGTTATACGAAGGAGGGCTTCCTGGAGAAGATTTCCGAGGGCTTCCAGGTGGAGGAAGCGCCGGAGGCACCCTACCGTCCCAAAAGGAAGGGGCAGTACGGCATGTACCTGGACGGCGCATGGTACCGCCTGACGGCCAGGCCTCATATTTTATCTGAGGATGCCGTGGACGGACTGGACGTCTCTCTGCTCCAGGACCATCTGCTGGGCCCTGTCCTGGGCATCCTTGACCCGAAGACGGACAAGCGCATCGACTTCGTGGGCGGCATCCGCGGATTGAAGGAGCTGGAGCGCAGGGTGCAGGAGCGGCGGCAGCTGACTTCGGAGAAAGGATCTGGGGGAGAGGCCTTGCCCGCGGGACAGGGGACCGGGGCGGATATGGCGGTGGCGTTTTCCCTGTATCCCACATCCATGGAGGAGCTGTTCGCCGTGGCGGACGCGGGGAGGCTGATGCCGCCCAAGTCCACCTGGTTCGAGCCAAAGCTGCGCAGCGGACTGTTCCTGCACAGCCTGGAGGGATGAAGCGCTTCACCGAACATGGCAGGAAATCAGAGAAATCAGAGAACGAGAACGGTTTCATAGAACGATAAAAAGGCATCAAAGAAAGGAAACAGACGGCATGACGAACAAACTTTATCAGTTGATGAACTGGCCGAAAATCGAGGAGATCATCTACTCCGAGTGCGACAATCCCCACGAACTGCTGGGCCCCCACAGAGCCGGGAAACAGACCCTGGTGCAGGCATATTTCCCGGGAGCGGAGCAGGCTCAGATTGTGTTCGAAGGGACCGGCCAGCGGGTGGAGCTGGAGCTGGCGGACGAGGACGGCTTTTTTGCCGCGCTGCTGCCCCGGAAGGAGAGCGACGTTCCCGCTTACCATTACCTGGTGAAAGGGAAGGACGGCAGCGAGAACGTCCGCGGCGAGGCATACCGCTTCGCGCCTCAGATTACAGAGAGCGATATGGACAAGTTCCAAAGCGGCATCCATTATACCATCTATGAGAAGCTGGGCGCCCATCCCATGACCATCGACGGCATCAGGGGCGTGTACTTCGCCGTGTGGGCCCCGAACGTCATGCGGGCCAGCGTGGTGGGGGACTTCAACGGCTGGGACGGCAGGATTCACCAGATGAGGCGGCTGGGGGACTCAGGCATCTTCGAGATTTTCCTGCCGGACGCAAAGGCGGGGGACAATTATAAATTCGAGCTCAAGATAAAGGGCGGGATGACCTATCTGAAGGCAGACCCCTACGGCAATGCCGCCCAGCTTCGGCCGGAGACGGCTTCGGTGGTGGCGGATCTGGAGGGCTTCTCCTGGGAGGACGGTAAGTTCCTGGAAGGGCGCAGCGGCTTCCAGACAGGGAACGCGCCGGTGAGCGTGTATGAGATGTACCTGGGCTCCGTGGCGGCTCCGGCGGAGGGAGTGCCTTATGCCAACTACAGGGAGATCGCGGAGAAGCTGATTCCTTACATCAAGGAGATGGGCTATACCCATGTGGAGCTGATGCCGGTGATGGAGCATCCCCTGGACGGTTCCTGGGGGTATCAGGTGATAGGCTATTACGCGCCTACGGCACGGTACGGCTCCCCGGAAGATTTCATGTATTTCGTCAATGAGCTGCACAAGGCGGGGATCGGCGTGATTCTGGACTGGGTTCCGGCCCATTTTCCCAGGGATACTTACGGTCTGTCCAATTTTGACGGCACTTGCCTGTATGAGCATTTTGACCCGAGACAGGGAAGCCATCCCCACTGGGGGACATTGATTTACAATTATGGCAGTCCTCAGGTCTCCAATTACCTGATAGCCAATGCGCTGTTCTGGGTGGAGAAGTACCATGTGGACGGCATCCGGATGGACGCTGTGGCCAGCATGCTATACCTGGATTACGGGAAAAAGGACGGCGAATGGGTGGCCAATATGTATGGCGGCAAGGAGAACCTGGAAGCCATCGAGATGATCAAGCATCTGAATTCCGTCATGAAGAAACGCAACCCCGGCGTGCTCACCATCGCGGAGGAGAGCACGGCTTTTCCGAAAATTACGGGGGATATGGAAGAAGACGGGCTTGGCTTTGACTTGAAGTGGAACATGGGCTTCATGAATGATTATCTGGACTATATCAAGTACGACCCCTATTTCCGGGCCCATCATCACGGGGAGCTGACTTTCAGCATGGTCTATGCCTACAGCGAGAAGTTCATGCTGGTGTTCTCCCACGATGAGGTGGTCCACGGCAAGGCTTCCATGGTTGGAAAGATGCCGGGAGAGCGTGAGCAGAAATTCGCGAATCTGCGGCTGACCTATGCCTATATGATGACGCATCCGGGCAAGAAGCTGCTTTTCATGGGGCAGGATCTGGGCGAGTTCGATGAGTGGAACGAAGGACGGCAGGTGGAATGGGAGCTCATGGAGGTGCCGGAGCATAAGGGGATTTCCAATCTGGTGAAGGATCTGAACCATCTGTACCGCTCCAACCCGGAACTGTATGCTGTAGACGACGCGCCGGAGGGCTTTGAGTGGGTGAACCAGATCTCCTGGGAGGACTGTTTCCTGACTTTTCTGCGGAAGGGGGCAGGAAAAGATGAGGTGCTGCTGGTGGCGGCGAACTTCTCGGGAGTGGAGAGGGAGATTACCACGGGAGTGCCCCTGGACGGTAAATATAAGGAGATATTCAACACCGATGATGGGAAGTATGGCGGCACAGGCATCGTGAACAGCCGGGTGAAGCGGTCGAAGGAGGCGGAATGGGACGACAGGCCTTACTCCGTCACAGTGAAGCTGGCACCGCTGTCGTTGAGCATCCTGAAATATATCCCGCTGACGGAGGAGGAGCTGGCGAAGGAAGCCATGGAGAAGGCTGCCATGGAGAAGGCGGAGGCGGACAGGCTGGCCATGGAGGCTGCTGCGGTCTACGAGGAAGCTGCAAAACGGGCGGCGGCGTACCAGAAGGCGCAGGCGAAGAAGGATGTGGAGAAGAAGCCTGCGGAAGCGAAGGCCGGAAAGAAATCCGCGGAGAAGACGGAGGAAGCGAAGGCCGGAAAGAAGTCCGCGGAGAAGACGGAGGAAGCGAAAACCGAGAAAAAGAGGGACGCTGAAATGGCGGAAGGGAAAGCGGCCGTAGAAAAGAATGCCCCGGAGGAAGCGCCGGTGAAGACGGATGTCTCAGAAAAAGCGCCAGAGACAGAAGAGAGTGCGGAAAAGGCCGCGGCAAAGCCTGCGGTTGAAGCGCTGAAGGAGAAGCCTGCCGAGACGGCCAAGCCGAAAAAGGCGGCCAAGACCGCTGTAGGTACAGCAAAAACAGCGAGTGCTTCAGGTGCAGCGAAAAGGCAGACCAAGCGCGCAAAGGGTAAGGGATAAGGGATTGACCCAAGCGGTCGACGCCGGGGGCGCCAGTCAATGGGGAAGCTCTCAGGAATTTTCAGATTCCATTCTGGATATGGAGCATAGAAAAGAACATGTAATTAAGAAAGGATGAAAAATAGTGTCAGGATACGTATTGACGGCGGCTGGCCCCATCGGGGACATCATAGAAGAAGTGGAAGCGAAAGTGCAGACCGGGACGATTCAGAAATTCCTGAGCACCCTTCCGGAGAAGGCTCTGAACCTGGGGCTGCGCATCTTCCTGGCGGCAATCTTCTTCCTGATAGGCGCCAGGCTGATAAAATTATTGCGGAAAATCATCAGAAGGTCCATGGAGCGGGCCAATGCGGAACTGGGCGTGATACAGTTCGTGGATTCTTTTGTGAAGGCCACGCTGTACGCCGTGCTGGTCATGGGGCTGGCGTCCTCCTTCGGGCTGGATGCCGCCAGCGTGGTGGCGGTGCTGGGGTCTGCCGGCGTGGCCCTGGGCCTTGCCGTCCAGGGCAGCCTGTCCAATCTGGCCGGAGGCGTGCTGATACTGGCGCTGAAGCCTTTCAAGGTAGGGGATTACATCAAGGAGAGCTATTCCGGCCAGGAGGGCACCGTCACGGAAATCCAGATTTTCTATACCAAGCTCCTGACACCGGACAACCAGACCGTCATTCTGCCCAACGGCAATCTGGCCAACAACAGCCTTGTGAACATCACCATGCAGGAAGTGCGGCGGATGGATGTCACGGTGGGAATTTCCTACCATGCCGATCTGTTGAATGCGAAGGAGGTGCTGCTGGGGATACTGGAGACGGACGAGGCTGTGCTGAAGGACAGAGAGCGGCTGGTGTTCGTGTCGGAGCTTGGCAGTTCCAGCGTACAGCTGGGCGTCAGGTGCTGGTTCCGCCAGGAGGATTTCTGGAAGGGGAAATGGCGCGTCACGGAGGCGTGCAAGCTGAAACTGGACGAGAATGGCATTGAGATAGCATATGACCAGCTGGACGTGCACCTGGACGGGGCTTGTTTCGTCCGGGAAGGGGAGAAACAATAATACGGGCAGGGACGCGCAATATTTTTTAGAAATTTTAAAAAAGTAGTTGCAAAATATCTCGAAAGCCTGTATAATGAAATTCGGTCATGCGAAAGGGGTCGTGAGACAACCAAAGCAAATGTTTGGCCGTCTGGATTTGTCCAGGATTTGGGTAAGCTTCTGTGGCTCAGTTGGTAGAGCGATTGATTCGTAATCAATAGATCACGGGTTCGAGTCCCGTCAGAAGCTTTATTTTTAGTATTTACCGACAGATATTTCTATTTTCTTTGTATTCAGTGATTCAATGTTCGAGCTTATTCTCTATTTTACCATTGCGCCAGGTTCTCAGAGAGAGGAAGAGGAGTGTTCATACGGCATTGACAAGTGAAGATTTGCTGGCCATATCCCAGCTGTTGGATGTAAAGTTGGAAACTACAGAATGAAAACCATATTCTGCCCCGTCTGCGGAACATAGAGGACGGTTATGTCCCTGCCTGCGAGAGGCATAAGAAAGGCATCGGGCAGCTTGACTCCATGCAGGCGGACATTGCTGTCATGAAGAATGTTCTCATGAAGCACGGCGATAAGATCCGCCGGTTCGCCTGAGCGAAGGCTATGTAAGGCCGGAAAGCATACGCTTTTTTGGCCTTGAGAGATTACATCTTGAATCGTATCTTGATCTGATGCTCGATGATCTGTATGGACTTATAGAAGACCAGCGCGATGACGCACAGCACGATGATGCTGGTGATCACCATATCCAGCTGGAACACCTGGGATCCATAGATGATCAGGTACCCCAGGCCTCTTCTGGCGGCGAGAAATTCACCGATGATGACGCCCACCAGGGCCAGGCCGATATTCACTTTCGCGGTGCTGAGCAGTATCGGCACGGAGCCGGGGAGCACTACTTTGCAGAAAGCGTCCCGCCTGCTGCCGCCCAGCGTGTGAATCAGCGTAATCTTCTCCGGATCCACCTGTTGGAATCCCGTATAGAAACTGATGATGGAGCCGAACACCGCCACTGACATGCCGGCCACGATGATGGTTCGGGTGCCGGTGCCCAGCCATACGATAAAAAGCGGCGCGAGAGCGGATTTCGGAAGACTGTTCAGCACCACAAGGTAAGGCTCGGAAATCTCCGAAAGCGTTTTGGAATACCACAGAGCCGTGGCGGCAAGGATGGAAATTACGGTGATAAGCAAAAAACTGAGCAGTGTTTCCAGCAGTGTGATTCCGGTATGGGTGAAGAAAGAGCCGTCAAGTATCATCTTTAAAAAGCAGGAAAATACCATGCTGGGACTGCTGAAGAAAAAGGTGTCAATCATTCCCGTCCGTCCAGCCGTCTCCCATAGGGCAAGAAACAGCGCCAAAATGAAAAGCCGTAGCAGGGTAATGGCATGGTGATGTCTGTGATGATTTTTTATATACAGTTCCTGGGCGGTCAGAGCCTTTGGGCTTTTAGCGTCATTCCCGGAAGTTTTATCCGTCTTCCTTTGCATATTCATCAGAAATCTCCTTCCATAATAAATTAAATAAATCGCCAAATTCCGGCGCGCTTCTCGCGGCGAGGGGCGCGTCGTCCGGAATGGTAAGATGTACCGGAATGTTGTTTTTAACGGTGGCAGGCCGTCTGGAAAGCACCAGGATTCTGTCGGCTAAGGAAAGCGCTTCCGACAAATCGTGGGTAATCAATATGGCAGAGATGCCGGAGGCCCTTATGATGTTGCCGATATCCG
>OFHB01001714.1_pt1 | contig 12287 bp, 14 predicted proteins | sample 1521881 | NCBI WGS metagenome assembly OFHB01 (sample SAMEA3504090, study PRJEB24116) | mouse gut metagenome | biome: mouse gut; feature: mouse-associated habitat; material: faeces | place: Denmark | collected 2011
GGTGTTTTGTCCTTTTGCAAGAAGAAGTACCGCCGTTAAGATGGTCACTGGCATAACAATGATAATATTGTCTGTCAATTGGAAAATAGTTGCTATAGCCGCAGCGCCAAAAGCAACATGGGATAGCCCATCCCCAATATAGGAAAAACGTTTGAGAACTAATGTAACCCCAAGGAGGGAGGAACAAAGGGCAATTAAAGTTCCTACTACTAAAGCATACTGAACAAAAGGAAATTCCAAGTAGAACTGAAGTTTTGACAGCCATTCATTCATTTTCACCGCCTCCTCTTTATTGGAATAATTTCCATTCTTCACTTTTTAAATAAGCTTCTTTTTCTCCAAAAAAAAACTGTTTTTGATTTATATGCAAAATATAGTTTGCATATTGGACAGCTGCATGATGCCGACGATCGACAGAGCCAGGATCATGCTGAGCCTGATCTGGTTCGATTCCTGCAGCAGGCTGTTCACATTCTCCGGCTGACGCATTTCTTCCGCCTCCGCCGCCTCACTGTCAATCTCGCTCTCGATCTGAGCCGTCTCCAGGTTGCTGGCAATCATCCTTCCTCCCACAATGAACACAAGGCCCATGCCCAGGAAGAGAATGGTGTTCAAATCCGTTACCACACCCAGGAAAGACAGGGTGCCTCCCACCATATACATAACTTTGGGAAGGCCAAAAAGCTGCTTCATAATAGCGGGACCGAACTCAGACTCCTTGGTTCCCTTTGTGACCAGGACACCCGTTGACAGTGAGATCAGCAGGGAAGGAATCTGGCTCACCAGGCCGTCACCGATGGTAAGGATACCATAGTTGTCCAGGGCGGCAGTGACTTCCATATTGCTCCGCAGCACACCCATGGCGATACCGCCAATCATGTTGATGGCGGTCAGCAGAAGTCCTGCGGTAGCGTCTCCCTTTACATACTTCACAGCACCGTCCATGGAACCGAAGAAACTGGATTCCATCTGGATCTTATCGCGCCTCTCTTTGGCTTCCTTGTCGTCGATAGCTCCGGTATTTAAGTCCGCGTCAATGGCCATCTGCTTTCCGGGCATGGCATCCAGGGTAAAACGCGCCGTTACTTCCGCCACTCGCTCGGAACCTTTATTGATAACCATGAACTGGATCATGATCAAAATGATAAATACAATGGCACCTACAATCAAGTCGCCGCCGCCTACAAACTGGCCGAAGGTCAGCACCACATTTCCCGACGTGCCGTTTACCAGAATATACCTGGTGGAGGACACGTTCATGGCTATACGGAAAATCGTGGTAAACAGCAGGATGGTGGGATAATAAGACATATCCAGCACTTCCTTGATGAACATGCAGGCAAAGAGAATCGTAAAAGCAATGGCAATGTTAAACGCCATAAACACATCAAGAAGCACTGCGGGAACAGGCACGATCAGCATAATAAATGCCACCAACACATATATGGCGACCATGACGTCCGTCCTGGCCAATTTTGAGTTCATGCAGTCCTCCTCCTTCCGAAACGATCAATATCACACAAAAGCATCTATATCTTCCCCTGCAGCTTATACACAAAAGCCAGCACGTCCGCCACCGCCTGATACAGCTCCGGCGGGATCACCTCCCCGATCTCCACATTGGCGTAGAGCGTTCGGGCCAGGGGCTTGTTTTCTACAATCTCCACCTTGTTCTCCCTGGCGACTTCCTTGATCCGGGCCGCCAGATGCCCCTCCCCCTTGGCAATGACCACCGGGGCAGCGGCCACTTCAGGATCATACTTGATAGCTACGGCGTAGTGGGTGGGGTTGGTGATAACCACATCCGCCTTGGGCAGCTCCTGCATCATACGGCGCATGGACGCTTCCCTCATCTTCTGTTTGATTTTACCTTTCACCGCAGGATCACCTTCCTGCTGTTTGAACTCTTCTTTAATCTCCTGTTTGCTCATCTTCATGTCATTTTTGAACTTGATCTTCTGGTAGGCAAAGTCCGCAAAGGCAATGATCATATAGAAAGCGGAGATTCTGATCCCCAGGTCGGTAACTATGGCCAGGAGATTCTGCAGGGCCTGCATCACCGTCAGACTATACAGGTCAAACAGGAGCACCCACTTATCCTCTAAATAAGTATAACAGATATACACGATTAAAGCAATTTTTGCGACAGATTTTATGAGCTCAATCACAGCATTCAGAGAAAAAAATTTTTTAAAGCCCTTTATGGGGTTGAGCTTGCTGAATTTGGGACGGAGGGGCTTGGAGGTGGGCTTCCACTTCACCTGGGCATAGTCACAGAGAAAAGCCACCAGCACCCCCACCAGAAAAACAGGGGCCACAATCCACAGCACATCCAGGAGAAGCTGTCTGTAGATGATCCTGATATCCATCTGGGGCATAAATCCCCGGTAATAAGTGATAATATCCGGGATCCTGCCGTAAATGCTGTCGAACACATTCATCATCTGTGTTCCCATGTTTCCCACCCAGAACTTCATCACCAGAAACAGTGCCAGAAGCCCCATACCGTTGGCGATCTCCCGGCTCTTGGCCACCTGGCCTTCCTTCCGGGCGTCGTCCAGTTTTTTCTGAGTGGCCGGCTCCGTCCTCTCGCCGCCCATTCCTTCTTTGGCAAAATACTGCAGGTTATAACGAATCATTCCATAACTCCTACAAAGGAATTGATCATCCGTTTCATCTCTTCAAAGATAAAATCCGCCACCCCCGGAAGCATGCTGGCCGTCAGGGTAAAGATGGAAAGACCCACCAGCACCTTCAGCTGAATACCCACTGCAAACATGTTCAGCTGGGGCGACACCTTGGCCAGGACACCCAGCACAGCGTTCAGCAGCAGAGTCACGCAGAACACCGGCAGCACAATGCGGAACCCGATCATCACATAATCTCCCAGAAACTCCACCATAATGCTCAGCAGGGAATCTCCCCGGAACACGGCGCCGCTCACCGGGATCAACACAAAAGAATCCGCCAGCGCCCCAAATAGATACCGATACATGCCCGAAGCCACCATCATCAGCGTCAACACATACTGATACAATACACCCGTGATACTGGTGGCCTCCCGGGAGGTGGGGTCCATCAGTGTCACCATGGAAAGTCCAATCTCCATATCCGCGATGGAACCGGCAAAATTCACAATGGAGGTACAGATAGTGGCAGAAAAGCCGATCAGCAGTCCCGTCAGGGCTTCCTTTATCACCATAAGAGCATATTCCAGAAGAGTGGAATATGCAACCCCCTCCGCCGGAGTCAGCGCCTGGTACAAAAGCAGAGACGTAAAAAAACTCAAGCCTACCCGAAGGGTCCTGGGCGTTTTGTTCATACTGAAAAAAGGAGCGATGAACACAAAACAGGATATCCTTGTAAGGATCAAAAGGAAGTATTCCAGATCATAGATGGAAAAGGAGTAATTAATCATCCCGCCAGGCTCCCTATCTGCCTATGTAGAGGCCAAAGTCAGCCCACAGCGAAGTCATGAACTCCACCATGGAATTCATCATCCAGTTCCCAAACAAAACCAATGCCAGGAACACACACACCACCTTTGGCACAAAGGTGAGCGTCTGCTCCTGGATGGATGTAACCGTCTGAAAAATACTGACCGCAAGGCCCACGCACAGGGATACCAGCAGTACTGGCAGGGATACCTGAATCACCAGAAACAACGCCTCCCTTGTCATATCCATTACCGCATCAATCGTCATATCCCATCACTCCCTTTCTAAAAATTCCCCTGCTCTGCCGCAGCACCGCACTATTGTAGCAGATAGAACGAGTTCACCAGCTGTCCTATGATAAGGCTCCAGCCGTCCGCCAGTACAAAGAGCAGAATCTTAAACGGCATGGAGATCGTGGTGGGCGGCAGCATCATCATACCCATACTCATAAGGGTGGAAGCCACCACCATATCAATAACGATAAAGGGTATGTATATTACAAACCCGATCCAAAACGCTATCCTAAGCTCACTGATCAGAAAACTGGGCAGCAGCACGGACATAGGAATATCGTCCAGGCTCTCCCCGTCCCAGGTCTGCCCCGCAATGTCCATAAACAGCTGTACATCCTTCACCTGGGTCTGGGGGTACATAAACTCCCGCAGCGGAGCAACTCCCCTCTCCAACGCCTCGTCCAGCGTAATCTCTCCGGCTTCATAGGGTTGATAAGCCTGCTCATTGATCTCTGCCACTGTGGGTTCCATAATAAAGAAAGTCAATATCAGAGCAAGCCCCACCAAGACCTGATTGGGAGGCGCCGTCTGAGTATTCAGCGCGGCACGAGTGAAATGCAATACAATGATGATGCGGGTAAATGACGTCATCATCATAATGAGCGTGGGAGCAATGGCCAGCAGAGTCAGCGTCAGCAACATTCGGAGGGAACCACTGATATCCCCGTTTCCCTCACCAAAGGAGATATTCAGAACATTGGACATGCCTGGCTCTTCACTGGCAAATACTGTCATGGAGTTTTGAATACACAATATGCCCACCGAGACCAGCAGGCATATTGCGGTTACTATACGCTTGATTTTAAGCTTATTCTTCTTCATGCAACTGACTTTCCTCTGGCTCTCCCGGGGCAGCCTGATCTTTCTTCACAGCCCTGTCAAAAAAATCCTTAAAGTGAAAACCCTGAGCGGACCCGCCCTCTCTGAGCATCTCCCCCGGAAGCTCACACAGCATGGTAACTGTATCCTTACAGACAGCCACCACCATATACTTTTCGCCTGCCCGTATGATTTGGATGTACTTATTATTCGCAATACGAGTGGTTTCTATTACCTGTATGTTCACGTTTGCGCCCTGCTGCTTCTGATAACCTGCAATCCATTTTGTGGTCAGTGCCGTGATACCCAGCACCACCACAAATATCAGCAGCACAGTGATAAACTGAGCATAACTGCTCCCCTGGGCGCGTTCACCCATTCCTGCGGCCAGAAGCACCATCAGCCAATGGCCTTCTTCACGGCCTCAATCACGCGATCCTCCTGGAAGGGCTTCACAATAAAGTCCCTGGCCCCGGCCTGAATGGACTCCACCACCATTGCCTGCTGACCCATTGCGGAGCACATGATAACCTTCGCATTTCCGTCAAGCTTCTTAATCTCCTTTAGAGCCTGGATGCCGTCCATCTCAGGCATGGTGATGTCCATCAGCACCAGGTCCGGTGAGAGCTCTTTATATTTCTCCACTGCCTTTACACCGTTTTCAGCTTCCCCAGCCACTGTATAGCCACCCTTGGTAAGGGTATTTTTGATCATCATCCTCATGAATGCGGCATCGTCGCATATCAAAATATTCTTCGCCATGTTTACTTTCCTCCTACTTGATAATGTCCGTTACTCTTACGGCAAAACTCTCTTCAATAACTACAACCTCTCCCTTTGCCACAAACTTACCGTTTACAAGCACATCAATGGGTTCGCCTGCGATCCGATCCAGTTCGATAATCGTACCGGGCGCAAAGTCAAGGATTTCGGATATGGACTTGGTCGTGCGGCCAAGCTCCACGGTAACATTCAGCGGAACATCCATAATGAGGCCGATGTTCTCCTGTCCGGCTATAGCCCTTCCATCTGCCGCAAAGCTTTGGAACTGGGCGGGCTGAACATTTACATTCTGCATACCCACAGGAGCTCCCATGGACATGCCTCCCATCATTTGTGGACCACCCATGGGCATTCCCCCCATCATCTGAGGATATCCCATCTGGGGATATCCCATCTGGGGATACCCCATCTGAGGATTCATTCCCATTGGCATACCTGTATACCCGGGCATTCCCCCTGCCATCTGAGGATTCATGGCTCCTGCATCCGGAGCAGCACCCATCCCCGGCATGCCTCCCATAGGCATTCCACCGCCCATGGGCATTCCCCCCATCATCTGAGGATTCCCGGCCTCTGCACCTGCAGGCGCCCCCTCCTGGAGAGCATTGGAAATCTCCGGCATGGCGTCAATGGCCTTCTGGGTGGCATTGCCCCCGGAATTCTGAGAATTCATAAAAGTATCCACAACCTTATGAGCAAATTCAAAAGGATAGAGCTGCATGATGGAACTGTCCACCAGATCACCGATCTGCATGCGGAAAGCAATCTTTACAAACCGCCCTCCCAGAAAAGGAGACACATCTCCTCCGTCAGCCACCTGGGTCAGATCCAGAAGAGAAGCCTCCGGCGGGCTGATGTCGATCTTCGTGCCCATCATGGTGGAAAGAGATGTGGCAGAAGCCCCCATCATCTGGTTCATGGCCTCTGAGATAGCACTCAGATGCAGCTCTCCCAGCTCCCCGTCCGTATTGGTGCCGTCACCTCCCATCATCAGATCGGTAATAACTTTAACGTCCTGTTCCTTTAGTATCAGGATATTGGTTCCGTCCAGACCCACCGTATATTTTATCTGAATAAAAACACAGGGCCTTTCATACTGATCCATCAGAGTTTCCCAATCGGCAAACTCAACCACCGGTGTAGTAATATTCACCTTTAAGTTTACAAGGGAATATAAGGTAGTGGCTGAAGATCCCATACTGATATTTGCAATCTCGCCTATGGCGTCTTTTTCCTCATCTGACAGAGTTTCGCCATCATCCGCTACTACATTATAACCGCCTTCCGATTCCAAGCCGGATATATCACCACTGCCTGCCGCCTCCGGCTCTTCATCGGACAAATCCATCCCGGCAAGCAGGGCATTTATTTCGTCCTGGGACAATCCACCGTCCATTGTCTATTCCTCCTCTCTTATCACCGACGTAATCCTGACAGCATAAGAATCTCTCTCCGTGCCGGGCAATGCGGTAAATTTCTTGATATTGCCTACATAAATATTCATATCCTGATCCACCCCGGAATCCAGGCGGATACAGTCACCCACCTGCAGGTTCATGAAATCGCTTACCGAGATAGTACTCTTGCCAAGCACAGCCCTGATGGGCACATCCACCTTGCGGATCATAGATTCAACATAAGCCTCATAATTTTCATCACGGTTTTCCTGCATGGTTGAATACCAGTACTTGGTATTCAACTTATCCATGACATCCTCCAGTGTAAAGAAAGGAAGACAGATATTCATGAAGCCCTCAATGTCTCCAATTTTCAGGGACAGCGTTACAATGGCCACCATGTCGCCCGGGGCGATGACCTGTGCAAACTGGGCATTGGTCTCCATGCGGTTCAGCACAGGAGAAAGCTCGATTACGTTCTTCCAGGGCTCCCGCAGAAGCTGTGTGAACATTACCAGAATCTTCTGGATGATAATCTGCTCTATCTCCGAAAATTCTCTGCTCTTCTCCAGAGGAACACCGTTTCCCCCCAACATTCGATCCAACATGGCATAGCCAAGATTCGTATCCACCTCCATGATGGCGGAGCCGTTTAAGGGCGCAAAATTAATAATTCCCAATATGATAGGACTGGATAAAGAATTCGTAAACTCATTGTAGGTACTGGATTCGGAATTCATCACCGATACCTGTACGCTCTTGCGAAGGTATACCGGCAGATTCGTGGAGATCAGCCGGGCATAGTGCTCAAAAATGAACTCCAAAGTTCTCAAATGTTCCTTGGAGAACTTTGTAGGCCGGCTGAAATCATAATCCTTAATCTTTTTTTCGTTCCCCTGCTGCATGGTGTCCGTATCGACTTCCCCTTCGGACATGGCTTTCAGCAGGGCGTCTATTTCCGCCTGTGAAAGTGTCTCAGCCACGCAAGTTCACCTCCTGTCGCATGCTGCTCCTCCTGTCCGCCTGTTCATCAGCCGTACTTGATATCATTGAGGTTGACCCTGTAAATAAACTCGGACTTGAACATGTTCTGGATGGCCTTCAGGATTTCATCCCTGATATGGCCTGTAAAGCCAGCCCGGCACTCTTCGGAGGTATAGCTGCTGACCACCTGAGTAACCACATCCCCTATTTGGGTGTTATAGTTGCTGATGGTCTCTCCATACTCGGCGAAATCTTCATGGTTCTTGTTCATGGCCACAGAAATATTAAACACAATATACTCCTGCTTTGTGCTCGTAGTGACCGTCCCGTCCTCGCCCACAGTCTGAGAGAAAGCCAAAGCAATGGTCATACTCCCCAGGTCATGGGTCTGTGTGTCGGCCAGGGATACCTCTGTTCCGCTGCCGTTCAGCTCCAGGTTCATGGCCATACTGATGCTGTTCATCAGGGATGCGGTCTTGCCGTTGGTGCTGATGACACTGATCATCATTATGGATGTCATGACAATATTTACAATCAGCAACACCAGGATCAGCACACTCATTAAATTCTTCTTCATATCTTAAAGTCCTTTCTTCCGGCCTCAGTTAAGGGACGGACTATAGATTCTGATCTCAACCCTTCGGTTCCTGCTCCGACCCTCCGGCGTGGAATTGTCGGCAATGGGACAACGCTCCCCCATTCCTGAATGCTTCAGGTTGGTGGTGTTCAGGGACGTGGTATCACGCAGATAGTAGAATACCGTCATGGCCCTGGCACTGCTCAGCTCCTCATTGCTGGCATACAGGGCATTGCTGATGGGCACATTGTCCGTGTGTCCTTCGATCTCAATGATGCCTGTGCCATAGCGCTCCAACAGCACCCCCACCTTATCCAGCACCAGTTTCGCCTCATCCCGCAGCTGCGCACTGGCATTGTCAAAGCAGAGAGCGCCGTTCATGGTGAGCTGAATATACTGAGCGGTAAAGCTGACTTCCACTTCGTCGGCAATCTGGCTGTCCTGAAGAGCTTCCTCCATTCCCTCCGCCAGCTCCTCGTTCTTCTGCAGATTCTGTTCCTCCAGAATCTCCTCCATAGCCTCGGGGGATTTCTCAAACTCGTTAAAATCTTCCCCTTCCGTCTCACTGTCAGCGGTCTTACCGGTACTGTTGATATAATCATCCAGTTCATTTAACTGGCTGACGCCGTTGCTGATAAGGAAGCCGTCACCGATGGCGCTGGCGCCGCCGTCGAACACGCTGAAGGTATTGTTCATGGCAGCCACGAATTCCTGCAGCTTGGCCTCCTCGATACTGGACATGGCGAAAAGCATGACAAAAAAGCAGAGAAGGAGGTTCATCAGGTCACTGAATGTCGCCATCCACGCCGGGGATCCGGCGGGGGGCGTATCCTCTTTGCGTTTTGCCATTACTCCTCACCCCCTGCGTCTGAGCCGGATACAGCCTCCCTCTCCTGAGGAGCCAGGAAGGACTTCAGCTTCTCTTCGATGACTCTCGGGTTCTCGCCGGCCTGGATGGACAGCAGCCCCTCAATCATGACCTCTTTCAGCATCATCTCTACCGCATTGTCAGCCTTCAGCTTGTTGGATACCGGGGTACAGATGGCGTTGGCAAGCACCGAGCCGTAGAACGTGGTAATCAAGGCCACAGCCATTGCAGGACCCAGCGTAGCTACATTGTCCATATGGTACAACATATCTACCAGACCGATCAGCGTACCGATCATACCCCAGGCAGGACCCATAGCACCCAATGTATCCCAGAAGCTGATGCAGTTCTTATGTCTTCCCTCGATGCTGACCAGCTCCGTCTCCATGATGGCCCGAACCAGCTCGGGATCCGTGCCGTCCACCATGAGCAGGATGCCCTTCTTCAGGAAAGCATCGTCCATATCCGCCGCGGCTTCCTCCAGGGACAGCAGACCTTCCTTACGCGCCACATTGGACAGATCGATAATCTTGCGGATCATCTCGGCAGTATTTATGGCCGGTGCCTTGAAGACCAGCGCGAAGCTCTTCAGGCCGCTTATGTAATCCGCCAGGCTGTAGGATGTCAGCGTGGCGGCAAAGGCGCCACCAAAGGTAATGATGGCTGACGGGAAGTTCCAGTACTCCTTCACCAGGTTGTTGATGCCGGCCCCGTCTATGATACCGTACAGCATCATCGCAAAACATAATACAATACCAATTAAAGACGCAATATCCACGAGAATCACCTAACCCTTTTGCTTCTTTTGATTATTCCGCAAAAATACCCTTTCTATATAATATTACAAGATTTTTGATCTCTTGTCTACTTTCTTTTACAATTATTTTTTTTCCTGTGGTGAGGGTAATCACCGTATCCGGTGTCTCCTCCACGATTTCGAACAGATGTGGGTTCAGGAGGACCTTCACGCCGTTCAGCTTCGTCACTTCTATCATACCGAATGCCCCTTTTCATTTCGCTGCCTATTCTTACAAGAATGTGGGGGGCAGACCGCTGCCCCCCGCCAAAGGACATTATAGCATATTCTAACTAATATTGCGAGAACTATTTTATCGCTTCAGATTAGTTAATTCTTCCAGGAGCGTATCCGACACGGTTATGATACGGCTGTTGGCCTGGAAGCCACGCTGTGTGGTGATCATCTCCGTGAACTCCGAGGACAGATCCACGTTGCTCATCTCCAGCTGGCCAGTGGACATGTAGCCACCGTCCGCGGTGATGTCCACGCCGATGCCGTCGAAGGTGCCGGAGTTCAGTGTGGCGGAGTACAGGTTATCCGCCTGCTTCTCCAGACCGGACGCGTTGGCGAACCTGGCCGTGGCAATCTGGCCCAAGAGCTTGGTCATGCCGTTGTCGTAGCTTGCGTAGATTTCTCCGTTCTGCTGGATAGCCACACCGATCAGGGCGCCTACGCGGCGGCCGGAGCCGGTGTTGTACTTGTCGTCTTTGCCGTTGGTGGCTCCCGCGGTGGAGGTTCCCTTGTTGTCGAAGGTCGTCAGTTGGGAGATGTCCAGGTTAATCTTTTGGAAATTGCCTGCATCACTAGGTGGATTAGCAGTAGTATCATTTAATACATGAAAATTCAAATCAAACTTCTTCGGATCGACAGGAGTACCAGCAGTAACAGTGCCGTCAGGATTAATTGTCGCTTCCGTAAATGTCGAAATCTTACCAGTCTTCTTGTCAAATATGACCTGTTTGGTCCCCATCAGCTTATTCATTAATTCAGCGTAAGCTGCAGCTTCCTGCTCGTCAGTCGCATTTGCCCCAGCCAATTTCCCTGCCGGCACCTTCGCCCCTGTGGAATCCTGAAGTTCGACAAGCTTCATCGTATACTTATATTGATCCGCCGCCGTCGTAACATTGCCATTCGCATCTTTTACTCCCTCATCCTGCTTAAACGAAAACTTAGCCGTATACGTATACCCCAATGAATCATAGAAATTCAGGTTCACCACCTTACCGCCGTCAGAAGTCACATCCGTATCGTTCAAATCAATGATACCGGACATATAAGCCTCACTGGTAGCCTCAGGCGGATAAGTCATATTGGCGGAGCTCATGATGCGCAGGGCGGACACCGTATCCTTCTTGATGCCCCTCACATCCCCGGTCTCCGGGTCGATATCCGGCTGCCATCCCATGACATTGTAACCGATGCTGGTCATGGCCAGGTTTCCCGCTCCGTCCACATAGAAGGAACCGTCCCTGGTAAAGTAATTCTGCTTGCCGTCGCTGACTACGAAGAAGTTCTCCCCCGTAATCATGATGTCAAAGGGATTGCCCGTGGACTGGCTTGCGCCCTGGGCCGTGATATTGATATTGATGGCGCTGGTCTTCACGCCCAGGCCGATCTGCCTTGCGTTGACGCCGCCCGTACCAGTAGTGGCATTGGCGCCGCTGGCCCTCTGGGTGGTCTGGCTCATCAATGACGCGAACGTCATGGTGCTGTATTTGTAGGCTACCGTGTTCACGTTGGCGATATTGTTACCGATAACGTCCATTCTGGTCTGGTGTGTCTTCAGTCCCGACACGCCAGAGAAAAGCGATCTCATCATAGTGCTTGCTTCCTCCTATACTCGTGAGTGCATCCGTCTGCCCTTTCCGGTGCGGCATTCCGGAAGCGCCCACTCGCTATACATGTTGATTGGTAAATGTCTTTCAACGAAGCATGCCCCTCTCTGTCATTCGAGGGGCTCATGACCCCCTTGAGGTCCGGTCACATGATAACTGCCCCGTTGATGTTCGTAAATATGTTCTCATCTGTCTGCGTACTGTCCATTGCTGTGACCACTGTCTGGTTCGGCACGTTCACAATGAATGCCAGCGAATCTACAATCACCAGCGAATCCCTGATGCCCTTCTGCTCCGCCTTCCTTGTACCCGATGCCAGCCGCTCCAGCTGATTGTCGCTCAGCTCGATATTGCGGTCAGACAGTCTGCCCATGGCATGCTTGGAAAACTTAAGGCTGCAGTCTCCGGGCTGTGCCTTACGCTGCAGGACATCCTGAAAGGTCAGACCATCCTTGGTCTCCCGGACCTTTTTTCTCTGAGACGTGCCCAGATACT
>OFHB01001717.1_pt1 | contig 12265 bp, 8 predicted proteins | sample 1521881 | NCBI WGS metagenome assembly OFHB01 (sample SAMEA3504090, study PRJEB24116) | mouse gut metagenome | biome: mouse gut; feature: mouse-associated habitat; material: faeces | place: Denmark | collected 2011
GTTAAATTATAGGATACATACAGATGCAATTAAGGACAATTTGATTCCACCAGAACTAACTCCTGCACAGGTATCTTATACATACGCTAATGAGGCAGATATGCTCAATGTCGTTTTGTTTGGGAAAACAGCTAAGCAATGGAAAGATGAAAACCCAACAGCTAAAGGAAATATGCGGGATGCAGCAACGCTGAATCAGTTATTGGTACTTGCGAATTTGGAAAGCTATAATGCAGTTTTGATTAACCAGGGGAAAAATCAAAAAGAACGAATGGAATTACTTCGTCAGTTAGCAGTGAAGCAATTGCAGACGTTGGAAACAGTGAATTTAAATAATCTGCCTAAATTAGAGAGAAAGATGTAAAGTGAATTAATATAGTATTTGAATATAATTTGAGGAATGACAATGGAACATAGTAAATTGGAAAAACATAAATTTAAAAAAGGAAAGTTTATCACTCCATGGAATGACATGTTAGGCGATATTGGTGTAATGCATAATTGGGCACTTGAGCGTTTACCAGAATATGTTTGGATTGGGCTTGTTTTTGAGGCATATGGAAGAAAAAAGGGAATGGAAAAATGTTATAATATGATAACTAAACTTCATGAGTTAAATCCAACAATTAATGTACCAACAATTTCAAATATCTTATTCATGGAAGATATAATACAAGAACAATTTTGGGATTTTGTAAAAGGAGAGATTAAAGAGAAAGTTTTAGCACCACTGACAATTATTTATACATATCGACGATATAAAATATTTAATAAGCTTTTCCGTGATAATGAAGATTATGATAATAAGATAAACAGAATATGTGATGTACTGAGAAAAGGATTTGATGGACACTCTTTTTTGGCAACAGATATTAGATTTGTAGTGCTTTACTTTGTTTTACTACAAGGAAGATTGCATGTTCCGTCACAGATATTAGAAATTATTTGTGAATATCCGAACATAGAACATGAAGATGAAAAAATGAGGTTGGTACGCCCTGCTATTCGAAGTATGGAAATGAGTACATTAGATATGGGAAATGTAGATAAGAAAAATTTGGAAATGTTTTGGGAGAGAATAAGCGAAATGAGTGAGTGTGAGAATTTTTATATTAAGTATGAGAATTTGGCGGAACATCCTGAAAATTATTTGGATTTTTTGCAGGAAATATTTGGGTATTTGACAAGAATATTTGTTTCTACTGCACCTTTAAATGAAAAATATTTGGTTATTTTAGGAATATCAACATATGCATATAAAAGGATTAAGGAGTTAGTGGAACATGATTTATATAATGAAATTTCAGGAAGAGGAATTATAAGAAACATAATAGAAGATTATATAATGCTTAAATATCTGATACTCCATGAAAAAGAACATCAAAATATATGGAATGAGTATCAGTATTATGGAATTGGATTATATAAATTGATTATGACAAGGGAAAGAAGCACTCCATGTTCTTACAAAGATGGGCATGTTAATTACGAATATCTTGAATTGCTTGTTAACGAATATATGGATGAAGAGTATATTAATATGGACACATCCTATTTTGATAAACAGGCTATTAGAGTTAAAGCCAAGGAGGTTGGTGAGGAAGAATTATATAAATTGTTTTACGATTATGATTCTTCGTTTGAACATGGTCTTTGGGGTGCCGTTCGGGAAAGTGCTTTGTTAAAATGTGATTCGCCAGCACATCAATATCATTGTGTTCCAGATTATACAGGACAACAAAAGTTACCTTCGGTATGGAAAGATTGTGTTAGAACAATGAATAAAATATTACGAATTATTGATGGATATATTTCTATTCCTAAAGAGTTGATGGAAGAGGTGAAAAAGTTTGAATAATAATTATCTGATGCGAGAATTGTTCGAAATACAGGAAGAATACAAGCAGTTGTTGGACGAATTGTATGATGAAAAAGATAAAGATGAATTTGTTTATGTTATAGATGAAATAAGTCTTTTTTGGTATTCTAAGAGAAATGTAGTAGAATTAATTATGGAAAATATTTCGGAAGAGTTCGATACGTATTTATTTACTGGAGCTACATATTTGGATATAAAAGGAGGGGAGCATTATTCATTTGTTTCTTTAGGAAAAGTACATATTGTAGATGATCCATTAGCAAAATATGCAGAAGCAATTAAATTGAATTTAAATGATAGTTTTTATAGAATGATGAAAAAGCAGATTATATTAGCATTTGAAGATAATCTGAGAATATTAGAAGAGTGCTTTGGAAAAGTTTTTTTGCTTCCCGTTACATTAATAAATAGAATGGAAGATGGATTGGTAAAAGAAGTCTCTGAGAAGGTGCTGGTTAGTATGTTTAAAGAGGAGTTGTCAATAAAGGAAATATTGGCAATTGAATCATTATCTGAATTGATTTCTATGCTGAAAGAGAACATACAAGAGCAGATTGTTTTTTTAGAAGGGGAAGATAACAAAGAGGATATTATAATTAGATTTGAAACATATTTGAAGGAGATGAATAATCCATTTGAAGATATGCGAGATAGTCATAAATTTTTATATTCAATTTTGGGTTTTATTTCACAATCGTTACAGATTTTACTGTGTGCAGTGCAGTACAAAATGGTACCATATATAAGATATGGAGTGACATTTAATTATTTAACGATTATAGGTGGAAATTTTATAGATGTTCCTCGTATGCAAGAAACGATGTTTAAAACAGCATTTACACATCTTTTTTATAAAAAAATTTGATTGGGACATGACAAAACTTATTGAATTTAGTGGATATTGTGATGTGGTGGAACAAATAGATATTATAGGTCACTTGGAAAAGCAAATGGGGAAAAAGTATGAATTTAATAGCACAAATTTTAAGAATTTGAATTGTATACTTGAAGATACATTAGTGGAAATAAGAACCAATATAAACAAATTCTTGCTTGAAAATCAGGCATCAGTCAATAGAAGTGAACTTAGGGAAGCCTAGTCATCAATAGAAAGTTTTGTGGGAAAGAGGTAATACCGTTGAGACGGTTGTAATGCTTTCCTGCAAAAACCCGGCAGCGTAATCAACGTAAAAGCCTTGTCTGGCGAGGGTGAGGGCAAAGTGCCGCCTGATAATATCGCTAAGAGAGCTGAGGCGTACAAGCCGAAAGAGCCGGTTACCTGCAGGATGATTAAGGAGTACATAGAAGCGGGGTATGGCTTCAAAGTACATACCGCATGTATTGCAGAGGTAAAGAGGGAGTCAGGATTGCCGGTGTATGATGCCCCTGATGCGGTAGAGGAATTGAAACAGCCAGGAAAGCGTCTGACAGTGGAGAAAGTGGAAGCGATTAAAGATGCCTTGAAGCATTTTGAAGTTATCTGATAATCATAGGCGCATCATCCGCTCATTTGCATTTTTAAATATACTGGTACCTGTCTTTATAATGAAAATAAAAAAGGACGGTGGCATTTATGAGAGAAAAGAAAAATCATTTCTACCGGAATATCTTCTCCGTTACACCGCGCAATAAAATGAAAACAGCAGTCATGATGCTGAAAGCCATCCATGCCCGGGAGAGTAAGGAGGCCGCCCGTAAGAAAGCCCGCAGGGTATCAGACAAGCTCAAAGAGAGGAAATTCAGCAGTGCCGCCAGGAAGGTGAAGGAAGGGATCGGGGAGACTCTGACCTGTATGGACTTTCCTGCCCGGCACCGGACGAGGACCAGGATCAGCAATACCATTGAACGGTTAAACCGTGAGATCAGACGCCGGATAAAGGCGACCGGTGCTTTTTTGACGGTCAGAGTTCCCTGATGCCGGTATGTGCCAGACTGCGCCATGCAGCTGAGAACCAATGGGGCACCCGTCGTTACATGAACATGGATCACCTCTCCAAACCAGAGGAGGAACTGCTGTCTGATATCATAGCCGGCTGACTACCGGATACCAAATGGCAGAAATTAAATTTGCGAAAAAATCTTGACACTATCGAACCTGCGGGATGACCGCTATAAATCCGTGGAGGACGTATTGCGTGACGCAGTGGACTATGGGAAATATTTAAAGGACGTCTCCCATAAACAGAAAAAGGCAGGCGGAAGGGAGGAACGCTGATATGGAAATCCGGGCAATGGAGCAGGAAGAACAGAAATACACTTACAGGCAGAGTATGCAGATTCAGGGGCAGACCGGGAGCATCGGGTATCTCCGTGGCGATTTTGGGAGCCGGGGGAATGAATTTTACACCACATGGAACGACCACAGGCAGTCATTGAAAACGGAAGAATTTCAGGCGGAATTTGATGAGGTGATTAACGCCCTGCGCTCAAAAGAGTATGGGCTTTTGGAGGGCAGAAGCCAGATGAGCGCATATGCGGGGAAATGCCCCGGCAGTGCATTTTCAGGGAATTGCGGCACAGAGTACGGTTTCCGGGTGGATACAGAGAAACACGCCTACCTGATACGGTGCAACCCCGTAAAAGGGGACTATAATTTCTACTGTTTCTGCTATGTAAAAGAATGGCTGGACAGCCATATGAAAAAGGCAAGGCAGGGCATACGCTTCATTGATCCACATTACAAAGAGCTGTTCCGCATCCCGGACGGGGAAAAGATTCTCATTACGACCGGGTGGGGCGAAAAGAATGAGCGGGTTTGCAGGTTCATTGACGAGTACCACAGCGAGATTGGCAGCAATTTATACCATATCTGCGAATTTGCCGAGCGCATGGAGCGGAGCGGGGCAACCTGTGAGCCAGTGCAGGCAGAGCCGCAAAAGAACAAAAATATGGAAACACCCTCCGGGTATCCCTCTATGTGCAAAAAGACGCACAATCATAAGGAAAGGTAGGTAATTTTATGGCACAGATAAACAATAAATATGTCCGTTCCCTCTCAAAGCTGATGGAGGCGGGATTTAGCGATGAGAAAGCAATCCTTGCCATGACGATGGACGACATTCTGGCACTGCCGGGCATTTCCGTGGCGGAGATTGTGATGATAAACGGGATTCAGAAAGCGGTGAAGGCAAACAAGGTCATCACGTTTTTGGGCGGCGGAGAAGTATAGCGGGAAAGGCAGGTGCAGACACATTGGCAAAAAAGAGATTTGACATTATCACGGAGCTTTACGCAGAAGCCGTAAAGGAAGTGGCCGCAACGCCGGAAAACTGGATGGCTTTCTTAAACTCTGCCTGCCGCAATTACCGCCTGCCCTTTGACGAGCAGTTGTTAGTCCATGTGCAGCGTCCGGACGCTACCGCAGTCTTACAGATGGAGGACTGGAACAGGAAGTTTGGGCGTTGGGTGAAGCGGGATTCCAAAGGGATTGCGGTCATTGACAAAAATGCAAAAACCATGCGCTTAAAGCACTACTTTGACATTTCCGACACGCAGGAGGGACGCTACCGCCGTCTGGTGCGCCCCGTTCCTTTGTGGGAGGTAGGGGAGAAATACAGGCAGGACGTGCAGGAAACCCTTGCAAATGCCTTCGGCGTGTCCGGGGAAAGATTAGATTTTGCGGGAACCATACTGGAGGCGGCGGAAAACGCAGCCGATGACAACATCGCAGATTATTTAAAGGATATTTTAGCTTACCGCACGGGCAGCTTTTTAGAGGAACTGGACGAGTACAGCGTGGAAGTGCAGGCAAAGAGCCTTTTATCAAGCAGCATAGCCTACATGGTAATGGTGCGGTGCGGCATAGACACGGAAACCTATCTGGATGCAGATGATTTCCGAAACATCACGGATTTCAACACGCAGGAGCTTGTAAACCTGTTCGGCACAGCCACCAGCGACGTGGCGGAAATGGCGTTGGGGGAAATCTCCGACACCATCCTGAAACTGCAAAAAGAGGAAAAAAGAAGGAGCCGCACATTTGCAGGGGAAAATGCAGGCAGGTATAATGAAAGCGGGAAAGACAAAAACAGCACTTCGGAAAGGGGTTTTGATGATGAGAGAGATAGCTTACAGCAAACAGGGCGATTACCTTCTGCCGGACATCACCGTACCGGACGAACCGGAAGTACACCTTGGGAAGTACGGCTCACTGCGCCGGAATTACCTGAAAGAGCAGCATTACGGGATATTCTTAAGCCTGCTGATGCAAGGGAAGCTGAACCAGCACCTGAAGGAAACGCAGGAGGAGGCGCAGGGCAGGATGGAGCAGATCGTGTCGCAGATGGCACAGTCGCAGGAGGTGACGGAGGAACTGAAAGCGAAAGACCAGATGTTGTGGCTTTCGATGATGAACAACATCCGGCAGGCGGCGGAGGAAATCGTGATGAACGAACTGGTTTACGCATAACGTCCAAAGAACCGGAGCCGCAGGCAGAAGGCGGTTTGTCGGCGGAAGGTGACTTGCCCACAGAAGATAAGCCAGCGGAAGTTTTAGCGGTTTATGACAGAAGCAGCGAGGACAGCTCTTTTCCTTTTTTCGGGGAGGATGAGGACATCAAATCGCTGCTTTTGTCTACCTCGCATCTGAAAGCGGACAAAGGGGAAATCCGGGCATTTTTTGAAAGCCATGAGGACGAAAAAGAACGGACGGAGTATATCAAAGGGATATTCAACAATGAGTACACGGAAATCACGCTGGAGGACGGCAGGCGTGTAGGATATAAAACCTACCAGAACGTGCTCCATATGTGGGAGGGGAGCTACCTTTCCCGCACTTCGCAGTCCTATTTTGACTGGGGTAAAATCGCAGGGTATTTTGAGGGTATGCGGCTTTTGGGGGAGCTGAAAGATAAGATGAACCCGCTCCCGACCGTGGAAGGGCAGCTTAGCCTGATGGAAGATTTAGCAGAGGAAAAGACCTCTGCTTTTTCTTTTTCCCAGGAAATCATTGATACCGTCATCAAGAACAGCGCCGATGTGAAGCCGGGGAAATACGGCATTTATGTCTATTTCCTGAAAAACCGCACGAACCAGCAGAAGGCGGACTATCTCAAAAATGCCTATGGATTTGTCGGCGCTTATCCGGTAATTACGGGAACCGGGATTGATATGCTTGCCAGCAGTGAAGGGATGCAGATCATAAAGGGTGAAACGGAAATCCTGCTGAAATGGGGAAAGGTTGCAAAGCGCATTGACGAGCTGATTGCCGCAGGGCGGTATATGACGGAAAAAGAAATGGAGTACCTGCCGGAGTATGAAAAAAGCGTCCTTACGGCTGAAATCTACCATTTTTATACGAACCAGCCGGAGGAAGTGGCGCGCCCCTATCCGTTTGGTTCGGAGTACCGTGCAGGCGTGAAGGCAATCCGGCCGCAGATTGACATCCCGGAGCGTGTGGAAGAAATCTTGACTGTAATGGAGGAAGTGCTGAATAATACCGCAGATTTTGACAACCGTTATAAATTCATGCAGAAGGTGTACCATGACCTTGCGGATTATCGGGATGGGAAATTCAGTTTGATTTCGCCCATATCAGCCGAAACAGAAACGCCGCCCCTGCCGGAACCGGAGCCGCCCATGCCCTTAGAGGGGGAAAAGGCAGAGCCGGACAGCCTTGCAAAAAGGCTCAATGAACTTTATAAGGAAACCGACCTGCGGGCATATGAGGCAAACGTAGAGCAGGGGGAATCCGAGCAGGAAACGATAGGACAGATTGAAAAGCAGCTTTCAAATCCGGATGAAGTCATGGCGATTTTAGACTATCTTATCAGCGTCCAGCAGGCAACGGAGCCGGATGTGGAGGCGTATCAGGAGCTTGCGGGACTGATTGAGGAAGTGCAGGGGCTTCCGGCCATGAACCAGCCCTATGACCTTCAGCCGGAAACCGTGGTGTATATCGGCATGGAGAAATATGAAATCCTTACCATGACCGACAGCATGGTGGTATTGCATGACCTCACCTACCCGCTGTTCACGAAAGATATGCCCCGTGAGGAATTTGACCGCAAGCTGCGTGAAAACCCGGCAAATGACCATTTGAAAATCAAACGGCCATTGCCGGAGCCACCAGCCGAAAAGAAAAACACGGAACCCCTTCCCGCAGGGGACGGGCAGGGAACCGCTTCACCAAAGACGGAAAAAGAGGAAATCCCGGAAGAAAGCCTTACCGTGGCACAGAGGAATTACCGTGCCCTCATGGAGCTTGCGCCGGAGGTGCTGCGTGGGGAAACGGAGTCAAAATCATTTGAAGCGGGACAGTCCTTTATGCCGCTTACTGTGGAGAGCATCGGGGAGAACCGCATTGCAATCTCCCATTATTACACGCAGAACGGGGATTCCCTTGCCGATCCGGACATGGAGTTTGTGTTCGACCATGAGGCTAAGACCTTAAATGCAAGGACATTCCAGCAGGACAACTTAAACCGTTTTGAGCAGGTAGTGACAGACGGCGTTGTGGACGAGGAACTGGAGAGCGAATTGAATGATTTTGCAAGCCAGTGGTTTAAAAATATCCGGGAACAGGGATATTTGCCCACCAGAGAGGAAAAGCAGCTATCGGAAAGCGACGTCCCAATCGGCACGGAAAAGGAAAGCAATGAACAGGCAGACCTTGCGCCGGCGTGGGAGAAGAAAAAGCCGGCAGGCAGGATACGGGGCTTTGACCTGCACCCGGAAATCCCAAAGGAGCAGCGGAGCCAGTACCGGATTACCAATGACGAGCTGGGGCATGGGACGCCAAAAGAGAAGTTCCGGGCGAACATTGCCGCCATCCAGCTATTGAAGAAGTGCGAGGAAGAGGACAGGTACGCAACTCCGGAGGAGCAGGAAATCTTATCAAAGTATGTGGGCTGGGGCGGCTTGTCGGACGCATTTGACGAAACCAAATCCGCATGGGGATATGAATACCTGGAACTGAAAACCGTATTGACGCAGGAGGAATACGCCGCCGCAAGGCAGTCAACCTTGACCGCATTTTACACGCCGCCCGTTGTCATCCGTGCCATGTATCAGGCTTTGGAGAACATGGGCTTAAAATCCGGCAACATCTTAGAGCCGTCCTGTGCAGTGGGCAATTTCATCGGCATGAAGCCGGAGAGCTTATCAGACTGCAAGATATACGGGGTGGAGATTGACAGCATATCGGGCAGGATTGCAGGGCAGCTTTACCAGAAATCCACGGTTGCCGTGCAGGGGTATGAGGAAGCCGAGCTGCCGGACAGCTTTTTTGACGTGGCAATCGGCAACGTCCCGTTCGGCCAGTTTAAATTATCCGACAGGCGGTATGACAAAAACAACTTCCTTGTGCATGACTATTTTTTTGCAAAGACGCTGGATAAAGTCAGGCCGGGCGGCGTGATTGCGTTTATCACGTCATCGGGGACGATGGACAAGAAGAACCCGGCGATACGCAAATATATCGCACAGCGGGCGGAGCTTTTGGGAGCGATACGCCTGCCCAACGATACGTTTAAGAAAAATGCGGGGACGGAAGTGACCTCTGATATTTTATTTTTGCAGAAGCGTGACCGCATGGTGGAAACGGAACCGGACTGGTTATACCTTGACACCGATGAAAACGGGATTACGCAGAACCGCTATTTTGTGGAACATCCGGAGATGGTGTTGGGCGAAATGGTAATGGAAAGCACGAAGTATGGCATGGACAGCGCCTGCCGCCCGTATGAGGACGCCAGCCTTGAAACCCTGCTTGCAGGGGCGGTGGAAAACATTCAGGCGGAGATTGCGGAACAGGAAACGGACGAATTAGTGGAGGAAGAAGATAACTCTATCCCCGCCGATCCGTCCGTTGCCAATTTCTCCTTCACCGTTTATGACGGAAAAATCTACTACCGGGAGAACAGCCGCATGAAACCCGTGGAGCTGTCCGTGACCGCCGCAAACCGTGTAAAAGGCATGGCTGCCATCCGTGACTGTGTGCGGGAGCTGATTGCTTACCAGACGGAAGGGTATGCCGATACGGTCATCGAAGAACAGCAGAGGAAGTTAAACCAACTGTACGATGCGTTCCAGAAGAAATACGGGATACTCAATGCCAGGGCAAACAGCATGGTCTTTTCGGACGATAACAGCTATCCGCTGCTCTGCTCTTTAGAGATTGTGGCGGAGGACGGCATACACGCACGGAAAGCCGATATGTTCCATAAGCGCACCATCAAGCCGCATCAGGCGGTGACAAAGGTGGACACAGCCAGCGAAGCGTTGTCGTTATCTTTGTCCGAGAAAGCCAGAGTGGACATGGATTATATGTGTTCCCTGACCGGGAAAAGTGCGGAGGAGATTGAGCGGGAGCTGTCCGGCGTGATTTTCCGTCTGCCAAATGTGGCGGGAGGGGAGCCTGAATTTGTTTCGGAAGATGAATATTTATCCGGCAATGTCCGGGAAAAACTGAAAGAGGCGAAGCTGGCGGCGCTGGCGTCCGAAGCCTATCAAAGCAACGTGGAGGCACTGGAAAAGGTACAGCCGAAGGACTTGACCGCATCGGAAATCAGTGTGCGGTTAGGAGCCACATGGATTCCCATCAGCGACGTGTCGGAATTTATGTTCCAACTGCTGGACACGCCCAACTACAACCGATGGAATATCAAAATCCATTTCTCCAAGTTCACAGGCGAATGGAACATTGAGGGAAAGAGCAATGACAAGGGGAACCCGAAGGCGAACAACGCATACGGGACGCACCGTGCCAACGCCTATAAGATTATCGAGGATACGTTAAACCTGCGTGACACCCGTGTCTATGACTATATCCCCACCGAGGACGGGAAGAAAAAGGCAGTCCTAAACAAAGAGGAAACCGCCATAGCGCAGGGAAAGCAGGACTTAATCAAGCAGGCGTTCCAGGACTGGATCTGGCAGAACCCGGAACGCAGGCAGAGATTGACGGCATATTACAATGAGAATTTCAACGCCATCCGGCCGAGGGAATATGACGGGAGCCATTTAAATTTCTATGGCATGAACCCGGAAATTAAGTTAAGGCAGCACCAGAAAAACGGGGCTGCCCGCATCATTTACGGGGGGAACAGCCTGCTTGCCTATGTGGTGGGAGCCGGGAAAACTTATACAATGGTTGCGGCGGCGATGGAGTGCAAAAGGTTGGGACTCTGCAACAAATCCATGATTGTGGTTCCAAACCACATCATAGAGCAGTTTGCCGCCGAGTGGCTCCAGCTATATCCTGCCGCCAACCTGCTTGTGGCCACCAAAAAGGATTTTGAAACCAAGAACCGGAAGAAATTCTGTGCGAGGATTGCGACCAGCGACATTGACGCAGTTATCATCGGCCACAGCCAATTTGAAAAAGTGCCGCTCAGCACAGAGAGGCAGCAGCGTATGCTGGAGGAGCAGATTGAGGAAATCATAGACGGGATAGCGGAGGCAAAGCGCAACGGAGGGAGCAGGTTCACCATCAAGCAGATGGAGAAATCAAAGAAATCCCTGCAAACCAAACTGTCAAAACTCAACGACCAGAGCCGGAAAGATGACGTTGTTTTCTTTGAAGAACTGGGCGTTGACCGCCTGTTTGTGGACGAGGCGGACGGCTATAAAAACCTTTACCTTTACACAAAAATGCGGAACGTGGGCGGCATTGCACAGACGGAGGCACAGAAATCATCCGATATGTTCATGAAATGCCGCTATCTGGACGGGATAACGGGCGGGAAAGGCGTGATATTTGCCACCGGAACCCCCGTGAGCAACTCAATGGTGGAGCTTTACACCATGCAGAGGTATTTGCAGTACAACACCCTTGTGCGGAACCATTTGCAGCATTTTGACGCATGGGCGTCCACCTTCGGGGAAACCGTCTCTGCCATAGAATTAGCCCCGGAGGGCAGCGGCTACCGGATGAAAACGAGGTTTGCAAGATTCTACAACCTGCCGGAGCTTATGATGATGTTCCGGGAAGTGGCGGACATCCAGACCGCCGATATGCTGAACCTGCCCGTGCCGGAAGCGGAATACAAGGTGGTGGCGGTAAAGCCCAGCGAGATACAAAAGGATATGGTACAGACATTAGGGGAACGGGCGGAGCGTGTGCGAAACGGCATGGTGAACCCCATGCAGGACAATATGCGTGAGCGATACGTTACAGCTACAAACCACGAGGAAAACGTGACAAAAGCTGTGGCTGGTGTGCAGTAGTTAAAAACACATCAGGATAACTGATAATCTGAGAAGTGGAATGATGGAGCAACGCCCAGAAACGCTTCCCTTAATACCCCGTTGGGCGAGTGGATAAAGTTCACGGCCTACAGCACGGAGAGGACGGCTGAAGTATACCCAAACAGGCAGAGCTGTGGAAAGGCCGGCAGAGGTGCCGGCTGTATATGACAGGTCGGAGGTCTATATATAGTCATGGTT
>OFHB01001724.1_pt1 | contig 12215 bp, 8 predicted proteins | sample 1521881 | NCBI WGS metagenome assembly OFHB01 (sample SAMEA3504090, study PRJEB24116) | mouse gut metagenome | biome: mouse gut; feature: mouse-associated habitat; material: faeces | place: Denmark | collected 2011
TCGACGGCGAGCCGATCTGCTTGTAGCTGTATCCGGCCGTCCCGATCGTATCAGCACGGTGTATGCGCTGTCCGGTCTTGAACCCCGGAGTTATGTCTATACCTGTTACGGTCAGTGTATGGCCGTCGTCCAGCCTTATGGATAGCATCCCGCACAGATAACGGCTGTCGATGCGCGACTTGGAGCCGGCTGCAATAGCCTCGGCCTGCGGTCGCAGCTCCTTGTCGGGGGCGTATTCGTAGATCGCAGCATAGGTCAGCGTATTCATTAGGCATATGCCCGACGCCACGATCTTGCCGTCGGCGGGCGAGACTATTAGCGCTTGCTCCTCACACCCGATGAACAGGTTTGCCGGATTATGCTCCTTGTCTATGTATTGTTGCGGCCGATAGAGTATATCGCTTCCGCTCGGCTTGCCGGCCACTGGCCATACCCACTGGGTAGCCGCACCGGCGTTGTTAACGGCGGTTGCAAACAGCAGCAGTGCTGCAAAGAATTTTCTGCCCATAATCGTCTGTTTTTTGCAAAGGTAACGATTATGCGACAATACTGCTGCCCCCGTTTTGTTAACAAGTGTTAAAATTTCGCTGCCGGCCGCCTGTCCGTTACCTCCGTTACATCATCTCCTCGTATGCGTACTTTACGGCGCGGTTCACTATGTCCAGAAACGGCTTGGTGGTGGCGAATGCCGCTACGGCACGCTCGGCGAAATCGTCGGCGTGTATGAAGCCGAGATCTATCTTGCGTTCGATGCAGAGGTCTTTCAGCCGCAGCATGTAGTCGTAGGGCGTTCCCGGCGCGAAGCCTCGCGGCGTGCGTTTGAGCTCCGCCCAGCGGCTCAGCACGAAACCGTCAGTACGGGCTATGGCCTGCTCTATGCCCTCGCCGTTGTCCTCGATCTCCTCGCGTATGCTCTGCAACACCTTCGGCTCGGGCATGTGGATGCCCGTTATCAGGTATGATCCGTCGAGTATGTTGTCGCCCGAGGGGGAGATATGTATGTAGTAGCCGCCGTAGCCGCCGCACTTGCCCTTAGGCGCGATGAATGCCGAGAAGTAGGTCTTGTATGGCGACTTGTCGGCGCTGAACCGTATGTCGCGATATATGCGGTAGGTGCAGTCCTTGACGGCGGGCGCACCTATCGAGTCGTCGAACGAGCGTATGCCGGCGATGATCTTCTCCACCGCACCATTAAAGCACGCAAGGGCGAGTTTGTACTCGCCCTTATGTGCATTGAACCAGTCACGATCGTTATTCTCGTGAAGTCCTTTTAGAAAGTCCGTTACCTCCTTCATCGGTTTTCTACCATGCGAACAGAGGATATTCGGCCATCATCTTGTTGACGTCGCTGCGCACGGCCGCGATATTCTGCTCGTTCTCGGGATCTTGGAGCACACGGTCGATCAACTCGACGATATAGTCCATTTTGTCCTCCTTGACGCCGCGCGTGGTTATGGCCGGCGTACCGAATCGCAGCCCCGATGTCTGGAATGCCGAGCGAGAGTCGAACGGCACCATGTTCTTGTTGGTTGTTATGTCGGCTGCGCCCAGACACTTCTCGGCCAGCTTGCCGGTCAGCTCGGGGAACTTGGTGCGCAGATCTACCAGCATGAGGTGGTTGTCCGTGCCGCCCGATACGATCTTGTAGCCGCGTTTGACGAATGCCTCTGCCATGGCCTGAGCGTTCTTTATCACCTGCTTCTGGTACTCCTTGTACTCGGGCGAGAGAGCCTCGCCGAATGCGACGGCCTTGGCTGCGATGACATGTTCCAGCGGACCTCCCTGAATGCCGGGGAATACCGCCGAGTTGATGATCTGCGACATCTTCTTTACGACACCCTTAGGCGTGGTCAGACCCCACGGGTTGTCGAAGTCCTTGCCCATAAGGATAATACCGCCGCGAGGGCCGCGCAGGGTCTTGTGCGTGGTCGACGTTACCACATGGGCATACTTGACGGGGTTATCGAGAAGACCGACCGCGATCAGACCTGCCGTATGCGCCATGTCGATCATCAGCAGTGCGCCCACCTTGTCGGCTATCTCGCGCATGCGCTTGTAGTCCCACTCGCGCGAGTAGGCCGATGCTCCGCCGACGATCAGCTTAGGACGGCACTCCTCGGCCAGACGCTCCATTTCGTCGTAGTCGACCTGACCGGTCGCCTCGTTGAGCTTATACCCTACCGCCTTGAAATATTTGCCCGACATGTTTACCGGCGAACCGTGCGAGAGGTGGCCGCCGTGCGAGAGGTCGAGACCCATGAATGTGTCGCCGGGCTGCATGATCGCGAAGAAAACCGCCATGTTGGCCTGCGCGCCCGAGTGGGGCTGCACGTTGGCATACTCGGCGCCGTAGAGTTCGCAGATGCGCTCTATGGCGAGGTTCTCCACCTTGTCGACCACTTCGCAGCCGCCGTAGTAGCGTGCTGCCGGATAGCCCTCGGCGTATTTGTTGGTCAGCACAGATCCCATGGCTGCCATAACCTGATCGCTCACGAAGTTTTCCGAGGCGATCAACTCGATACCTTTCATCTGACGCGAACGCTCCTCGGCGATCAGGTCGAATACTTGCGAATCCTTGTTCATCGTTGTAGTATTATCGTTTTTTATAAAATATGCACTTCTGCTTAACAAAGATAAGCAAACTAATCGGTTTTGCAACGGTTTCTTCGGATTTATTTTATGCGGCGGAATATATCCGGCATGCGTCCTATTCGCGGGTGTCGAGCTCCGCCAGCAGACCGCGGCAGCCGTCTTCGAGAATGTCGAGCACGAGTTCGAATCCCTCCCTGCCCTCGTAATACGGATCGGGGACATACGACCACTGCGGATGATGCGTGCAGAATCCGACGAACCGGTACACCTTGCCCAATGCGGGTCGGGCGCCAGCCGCGATACCCGCTCGTAGTTGCTGTCGTCCATGACCACTATGCGGTCGAACAGCTCGAAGTCCTCTTCGCGTATCTGGCGGGCGCGGTGTGTCATCTCTATGCCGCGTGCGGCGGCGGCGCGTCTCATGCGCGGATCGGGCAGCTCGCCCGTGTGGCCGGCGTAGGTGCCTGCCGAATCTATCTCGATCCCGATGCGGCCTTCCTTCACGCTCAGCGATCTCATTATGGCCTCGGCCGCAGGCGAACGGCAGATGTTGCCCAGGCAAACGAACAGTATTTTGTGTTTCATCGCGTGTTATTTTCTGCAAATATATACTTTTTAGTCCGATTCGCACACGGTGCGATTTTTGTGTCTGACGGCCGTTGCCCTAAACGATTATCTCAATAGAGCATTACCTAAGACATTAAGGACATTAGCCGCAGTCGGCGTATGGAACGATAAAAAATTTTTTTATTATATTTGCCGCGTTAATTAGTAACAAATTTTTATTATGAAATTCAGGACGTTATTGATGATCGCACTGGCCGCTGTATGCACGTGCGGTTCGTTGCAGGCTCAGCAGTTGCCGCGCAAGGTGCGTAATGTCGAGTTGCAGGATCTCGACGGCAAGAAGACCAAGATGCCGTGGTGGGGAGAGAAGAATCTGCTTATTTTCTATGTCGATCCGGATAAAGCCAAACAGAACCACGATTTTACGGTCGAGTTGGAGACAAACCACCGTGCCTCGGGACCCAATATCGAGGGCTTCGGCATCATTAATCTGAAAGACTCGTGGTATCCCGTGCCCAACAGCACCGTGCGTGCAATGGCAAAGAAGCGCACGGCCAAGAACGGCGCTACGATCCTCTGCGACCCCGACCGCTGGCTTAGCAGCGCATGGCGTCTGGGAGACTGCAACGACAGCTTCGTGCTGATGCTCGTGAGCAAAGAGGGCGAGCTGGTCTACGTTCACAAGGGCGAGCTGTCGGAGCAGGACATCGAAGAATTTTACTCGGTCATAGATAAATATAGGTAAGCCGATCCGCTGTAAATGATTCGTTCGGCCGCCCTTACTTTCGTCTTGTGCCTCGCATGCTGCCACGTCCGGTCGCAGCATACGGCATACACGTCTGCGGGCGATACGCTCGAATACCGCTATACGCCTTTACAGCCGGATGCCGAAGCACCGCGCAAGCGCGGTTTCATGCAACGTATTCGGGATCATGTGCTGAACCCCGCCGGCGAGGTTTCGGACTACGGCAGGGGCAACTTCTCGATAGTCGGAGGCCCCTCCTACTCGGCCGAGACGAGCCTTAAATTCGGTGTCGTAGGACAGCTGCTCTATCGCACCGGCCGCGGAGACGACAGGACCTTGCAGCCGTCCGACGTGGCGATTTCGGCGGGTGTATCGATCATCGGGTTCTACCGCATAGCCCTTACGGGCAACACGTTCTTCGCACGCGACAAGCACCGCCTGACATACGATGCCGAGATAACGTCGCAACCGACCGATTTCTGGGGACTGGGTTACGACGCGGCGCTCTATAACCGCATGACCGACTATACGGCCAAGCGTTGCGTGGTCTCGGTAAGGTACGTTTACGAAATGTTCGCTAACACGTATGTGGGTGCATACGCCGATTTCCGTCATCTCGAAGCCGTCCGTCTTGGCGACTATGCCGCCCAGTATCTGGGCTCCGAGGGGCGTAACTTCAATACGGCCGGTGTCGGCCTGGTGCTCAGTTACGATTCGCGCGACTATACGACCAATGCCTATCGCGGCATCTACGCTTCGGTCGAGCATGTCGTCCGCCCGCAGGCATTGAGCAATATCTCCTCGACGCTGTGGCGCACCACCGTTACGCTGGATCTCTACCGACGCTTGTGGCGCGACTGTACGCTGGCCGTCGATCTGTACGGCGAGTTCCACAGTTCGAGCACTCCGTGGCTGCTGCGGGCGCAGGTAGGCAACGACTGGCGCATGCGAGGCTATTATATGGGACGGTTCAACGGCGACAACTTCCTCTTCGCACAGGTCGAGCTGCGCCAGCGGATATGGAACCGTCTGGGATGCGTCGTATGGGGAGGTGCCGGCAACGTGTTCTCCGCGAGCGACAAGTTCGCTTGGCGCAAGACGCTGCCCAATTACGGCATCGGTCTGAGGTGGGAGTTTCGCAAACGCACCAACTTCCGCGTGGACTGGGGCATGGGGCGCAAATCCAATAGTTTTGTACTTAATATAAATGAAGCTTTTTAACGATATAAAACATATATCCCCTGAGCGGTGGTCGGCCTTAGCGGCGATATGGTTCGTCGTGTCTGTGATGTTGCCTAACATCATGCTGACGGCCACCGAGAATTACGGATTCTGGACTGCGGCATGCAATCTCGTGCTGCCGTCGGGCATATATCTACTATGGGTCACGGCTGCGCGGCGTGGCGGAGTAATGGTGCTCTGGGGTTTTATCTTCATCTTCTTCGCAGCGTTCCAGATCGTACTGCTGTCGCTGTTCGGCAACTCGATAATCGGAGCCGACATGTTTACCAATCTGCTGACGACGAACCCCGGCGAGGCGAGCGAGCTTTTGGCCAACATCGGAGGTTCCGTCGCGATCGTCTTCGCTCTGTTTCTGCCGCTGCTGGCTCTGTCGATATTCATCGTCGTCAAGCGCTACCGTTACGGCGCGACGTTCCGTCGCAGGATGCGTCGCAGCGGTGCGGCGGCGATGGCTGCGGGACTCGTGCTGCTGTTGGCGGCGTATCTGTTTGAGGGCGGCAGCGTGCTGCGCGACAGGATATTTCCGGTCAACGTATCGTATAATCTCGGACTCGGAATCAGTGAGCTGATCAATGTCAGGCGTTACGATGCGACCAGCGAGGGATTCTCCTATGATGCCCGCCGAACGGGCCGGAGCGACGGCCGCGAGGTGTATGTATTCGTCATCGGCGAGGCGTCGCGCGCCTGCAACTGGCAGCTATACGGCTACGGGCGCGAGACGACTCCGCGTCTGGCACGGCGCAATGATATCTGCCTTTTCCGCAATATCGTCACGCAGAGCAACACGACGCATAAGAGCGTACCTATGATTCTCTCGTCGGTATCGACCGACAGGCACGACGAGCTCTATCGCCGTACGGGTCTGCCTGCGCTGTTCAACGAAGCGGGCTTCGATACGTGGTTCGTCTCGAATCAGGCGCCGCAGGGCGCCATGATCGACAATCTTGCCGATGATGCCGACCACGTGGAGTATCTGTCGAGCGATTACGACATGTCGCTCGTCGAGCGCACGGGTGCTATCATCCGCGACAACCCCGACCGCGATCTGTTTATCATTCTGCACTGTTACGGCTCTCACTTCTGCTATCACCAGAGGTATCCGCGCGACTTCGCCCGCTTCATGCCCGACGATAATGTATCCATATCCGAGCAGCATGCGCAGCAGCTGCTGAATGCCTACGACAACTCTATTCTGTATACCGACCATGTATTGGCGTCGCTGGTCGAGACCGTCGAGGCCGACGGTTCGTGCGCGGCGGTGCTCTATTGCAGCGACCACGGCGAGGATCTGCTCGACGACAGCCGCCGGCGGTTTCTGCATGCGTCGCCCACTGTCACGTACTACCAGCTGCATGTGGCGGCTTTCGCTTGGTTCTCCGAGAAGTACCGCGAGCTGTATCCCGAGCGCTTCGAGGCGGCCGTGGCCAATACGGCGGCACCGGCGACAACGCGCTCACTGTTCCATACGGCAGCAGATATGGCCTCCGTCGAAAGTCCCTATGTCGATGTAAGCGTGGCTTTGACCTCGTCCGACTTCGATTGCGACGCTCCGCGATTCTATCTCGACGACCACAACCATGCCGAAGAGTTCGGCAGCGCGATAGGCCTCACGGACGAGGATATGACTATGTTCCGGAAAATGGGTATCGAAAGGTTGTAGCCCGGCGGACTCTGCGGCGATGCTGTCCGAGCTGTGCACCGAAAACGAAAACGGATCATTGCCCCGAGGCGATGATCCGTTTTTTGCGGTTCGTCGAAAACTTATTTCTTAGACTCTTCAACCGATACCTTGCGGAAATCTTTGAGAAGCTTCGTAAGTTCGAGTGCGGCTTTGCGGGCACGGGTACCGGCAGCCTTGTTGTTCTTCTCTACCTGCAATGCAGCGTTCTCTGCGAATACCTCGTACTGGGCTTTGATGTTTTCAACCAATGTTTTCATAATGCTATTTATTAATAGGTTTTATCGTTTTGTCTTTGCAAAGATATAAAAATATTTTCACTGCAAAATTATTTTCGTCAAAAAACGCCTTAATCGCATGATCCGCCGTTCGTTCCCGGCGTTCCGACCTGAGTTGCGGCGCTCATCTGCATGTCTCGGATCGTTCTGTGCTCCTACCGTTAGGTGTGCGGCCGGGCGTGTATGGCTGCCGCAGCTTCAAAATACCGTATTTTAGGTATGTGTGTTTGTTTCGAAATGCGTATCTTTGCATTCTAAAACGGATTTATGATGCGTCTATCGGAGTTGAAAACGGGCGAATCGGCCACCGTCGTCAAGGTAATGGGTTACGGCGGTTTCCGCCGCCGCATAATGGAGATGGGTTTCGTAAGGGGGCAGCGTGTGGATGTTCTGCTCGATGCGCCGTTGAAGGACCCAGTCGAATACCGTATCATGGGATACGACGTGTCGTTGCGCCGCAAGGAGGCCGAGATGATCGTGGTCATCTCCGATCGCGAGGCACAGCGCCTGCTCGCCCGCAAGCGTTCGCGCAGGCGTTATGTCTACCCTGCCGCCGAGCGTCCGGATACGTTTTGTTTCGACTCTCTGCGCATGGTTCATCCCGAGCGGTGCCGCCGGCTTTCGGCGGTCGACGAACACGACGATGCCGGCAGCATCGAACAACTCGTCACGCGCACCGGCAAACGCTTTTCGGTGGCTCTGGTGGGTAATCCCAACTCGGGCAAGACTACGCTGTTCAACGTGCTCTCGGGCAGCCACGAGCACGTAGGCAATTACAGCGGCGTTACGGTCGACGCCAAGTCGGGACGTCTTAAATACAAGGGCTATACGATCGATCTTACCGACCTGCCGGGCACCTATGCCCTGTCGGCCTACACTCCCGAAGAGGTATACGTCAGACGTTTTCTGATCGACCATACGCCCGATGTCGTGGTCAATACGGTCGTCGCGTCCAATCTGGAACGCAACCTGTATCTGTCGACCGAGATGATCGACATAAACCCTAAAATGGTCATCGCGCTGAACATGTACGACGAGCTGGAACGCAGCGGCGCCCGCTTCGACTACGATACGCTGGGGCGCATGATCGGCGTGCCTATGGTGCCCGTTGTCGCCAACTCGGGACGAGGTATCGCGGAGCTGCTGGATACGATCATCGCCGTCTACGAGAACGAGGACGACCGCGTGCGCCATGTACATATCGATTACGGCTCGGTGGTCGAGGACAATATCGAGGCTCTGAACGACGACATGCGCCGCCACCGCGATACGCTGCCCGCCCACTTTCCGCCGCGATACTTCGCCTTGAAGATGATCGAGGGCGACAGCGAGATACTGTCGATGTTATCTTCGGCGCCGCGCTTCGAGCGGTGGCGCCGCATGGCCGAGAGTGCCGCCTCCACGATCGAGCGCGAGTTGGGCGACGACGTGGAGACCGTGCTTGCCGACCGTAAGTACGGATTCGTTTCGGGTGCCTTGAAGGAGACTTTCGTCGCCGGCCGCCCCGATGACAACGGCAAGACGCAGAGCATCGATGCTCTGGTAACGCATCGCGTATGGGGCTACCCTATCTTCTTCCTTGCGATGTGGTTCATGTTCTACTGTACGTTCGAGCTGGGAGCCTACCCGCAGCAGTGGATCGAGAGCGGCAAGGAGTGGCTGTATGAAGCCGTGCGCGGCGCCCTCGCCGAGGGAGCATTGCGCGACATGTTGACCGACGGCGTGATAAACGGCGTGGGCAGCGTGCTGGCCTTTCTTCCCAACATAGTGATACTCTATATGTTCATCTCCTTTATGGAGGATTCGGGCTATCTGGCTCGCGCTGCATTTATCATGGATAAGGTCATGCACCATGTCGGCGTCCACGGCAAGTCGTTCATCCCGCTTGTCATGGGCTTCGGCTGCAACGTACCCGCCGTCATGGCATGCCGGACTATCGAGTGCCGCACCTCGCGCCTTATTACGATATTCATCGTGCCGTGCAGTGCGCGGCTGCCTATCTATATGATGATCGTCGGAACGTTCTTTACCGCGCATGCCGGTACGGTGCTGTTCCTGCTCTACGTGGCCGGTATGGCCGTGGCCGTGGTTACGGCGCGTGCCATGCGGCGCTTCATGTTCCGCGAGCAGGAGGCTCCGTTCGTCATGGAGTTGTCGCCCTACCGCATACCGTCGCTGCGCACCACCGTCAAGCACATGTGGAGCAAGTGTGCGCAGTATCTGCGCAAAATGGGCGGTCTGATCCTCGTCGCATCGATCGTGGTGTGGTTCCTGAGCTACTATCCGCGACCCGAGGCCGATGCGCAGTCGCCGCAGCCCGATTACGAGAGCTCGTATATGGGCGACATAGGCCGTTTCTGCCAACCGGTATTCGAGCCTATGGGGCTTAACTGGAAAGCGTCGGTAGCGATCCTCTCGGGCGTGCCGGCCAAGGAGATCGTCGTGAGCACCATGAATATACTCTATTCGGCACCCGACAGCGACTGTGTGCCGGCCGAGTCCGACTCCGTGCAGCCCACCTCCTCGGATCGTATCGCGCACAGCATGTCGATACCCTCGGCCATAGCCTTTCTGGTATTCGTCTTGCTCTATATGCCCTGCATAGCCACCGTCGGTGCGATAGGCTCCGAGGCTGGCTGGCCCTGGGCGGTCGTGTCGGTAATCTATAATACGGTCGTGGCGTGGGCGCTGGCCTATGCGGCCTATCTGCTCGCCGGACTGATAATATGACACTCTATGAATTGGCAGGGTTGGAGCGTATGCGCTATATTTGCCGCGGCCGTCGTCGTTGCCGTGCGCATGGCCGTCAGGCGTTTTAGGCGCAGCCGCAATGGTTGCAGCGGCTGCGACGGCTGTACCGAGCAGTGCCCTATGCGAGGACGCTTATCCTCGGGCTCTTGCTCCCGAGCACCGCAAAGAGATATTCCCGATGCCTTGCGGGCTCCGCGCAGAGCGGGTGGAACGAGCGACGATAAGGCTCCCTCCACGGAGGGCGATTCAAAGGGGCGGGCGAATCTGTGAAACTGCGTCAGCCGTCGAAACGGCCGGCTGACTAATTGGCCTTTCGGTCGGCATATACATCGATCTAAGTATCGAAAAAACAAGAGTCGGTGTTTAGGACACCGACTCTTGTTTTTGCAGCTTTCGACATCCGTCTACACGGCGAACAACACCATCATCTGCGCTACGAGCACTCTGAGGAACATTACCACCGGATATACCGTCGCGTAGCTTACCGCCGGCATATCGTTGCCAGCCGTATGGTTGGCATAGCCCAGCGCGGGAGGATCGGTCATCGAGCCGGCCATAAGTCCCATGAGAGTATAGTAGTTCATCTTGAATTTAAGCCTTGCAACGAACGCTACCAGCAGCAGCGGCAATACGGTTATTATGACGCCGTAGCCTATCCAGCGATAACCGCCGCCAGCAATCGCGTCGATGAAGCCGTCTCCGGCGCCTATGCCCACGGCTGCGAGGAACATCGCCAGACCGATCTCGCGCAGCATCAGGCTCGCGCTCATCGTCGTGTAGGTAACTATGTGGAAGTGCGGACCGAAACGGCCTATCAGTATGGCTACTATGAGCGGGCCTCCGGCCAGTCCGAGCTTCACGGGCTGCGGGATGTTCATCAACGGTATCGATCCCAGCAGCACGCCGAGCGCTATGCCGACGAACATCGGCATTATGTTGGGCTCGCGCAGCTTCTTCAACGAGTTGCCGAGCACCTTCTCCGTCTCCGCCACCGCAGCCTCGGGGCCGACGACCATAACCTTGTCGCCCACCTGCAACTCCATGCCCTGATACGGTATCAGGTCGACGCCGGCGCGGTTCACGCGCGTGATGTTTATGCCGTAGCGTGTGCGCAGCCGCAGATCCGAAAACTTCTTGCCGTTGATCGCGTGGCGCGTGATGAGTATGCGTCGCGACACCAGAGGCGTCGACTGCATCGCCGATGCGCCCCACTCGTCGGCCGTCATCTCTATCGGCCGGCCGAAGAATGCGAGTATGGCCTCGCTGTCCTCCGTAGAGCATATCACGCGCAGCCTGTCGCCCGACGAGAGCCGGCTGTCGCCGTCGGCCATGGTTATGCTGCCGTCGCCGTGCATGATGCGCGATATGACGAACTGACGGTTGATCAGGTCGCGGACATAGGCCACCGTGCGGCCGTCGAGCGTCTTGTTGGTGAATTCGACCGACACCTTGTCGGCGAGCATGCGGTTGGTAAACTCCACCGAGTAGCGGTGCGCCGGCGACGACTCGTGGCTAATGGCTGCCAGACCCTCGTTCTCCTTGCTGTAATCCACTCTGAATATATAGCGCAACGCTATCATTGTGAATATTATACCCACTACGCCGAGCGGATACGCGACCGCATAACCCAGCGATATGGTTTCGTCCGCCGCACCTGCCGTATCGGCATACGCCTGCTGTGCGGCACCGAGTCCGGGCGTGTTGGTCACGGCACCCGACATGACACCCACCATGGTGGTCAGGGATTCGCCCGTTACGAGGTGTATGACGTATGTCGTCAGTGCACCCAGCACTATTACTGCCGTCGCAAGCCCCATGAGCGTCACGCCGCCGCGTTTGAGCGACGAAAAGAATCCCGGACCCACCTGCAAGCCGATCGAGAACACGAACAGTATCAGACCGAACTCCTTGATGAAGTGGAGCGTTGCGGCGTCGAAGCCCATGTTGAAGTGGCCTGCGGCGATGCCGGTAAACAATATCCACGTCACGCCTATCGAGACGCCCTTGATCTTGATCTTGCTGAGCGCGATGCCGGCCGCGATGACTATCGCCAGCACGAAGACCGTGTGGGCGATCATCGCCCCCGACGAGAGGTGCTCTCCTCCCAGCACGATATCCTTAAACCATTGAAAATTCATTTAAGACCTAATGTTTTGTTTGGGCGCAAAGTTAATCGTTTGGTCTAAATGTAGAAAATATTTTTCAAAAAACTTATTAATTGCCTCGTTAAATATGCGCCGCCTCGTTGCGGCGTTGTCTGTATCCGGTACGATGTACTGCCGCTGCGCTGCTTGCGGCTATGCCGGTTGCGCATGGCCGGCGCCGCTGTCGGCAGCCGTCGAACAGAAGCGCTCCACGCCTA
>OFHB01001726.1_pt1 | contig 12205 bp, 7 predicted proteins | sample 1521881 | NCBI WGS metagenome assembly OFHB01 (sample SAMEA3504090, study PRJEB24116) | mouse gut metagenome | biome: mouse gut; feature: mouse-associated habitat; material: faeces | place: Denmark | collected 2011
GCTCGCGACCATTTTTTGTCCGGTCATAGGTATCCGCGAATGAGCTTCCGGTCAGATCGACTGCAAAATAACCGTCGATCCCGTCTTCCGGACTGACATTTCCGTTTTCGTCCAGTGTCAGATTCGCGGTATCGCGGACAAGGATTCCGCGCTCACGCAGCAGGGATACGAGATCCGGGGAGAGAGCGGCGTCAAGCGGCAGACAGGCGTTCAGGGCGAGCAGGTAACTGTACATATCCGCATTGCACACGGCAAGATCCATGCGTCCCGAGGAAATTGTCGTCATGACCTCGATCTCGTGCAGATAATAGTAACGATTGTCATAATCAAAAGGCTGATCCAGATTCACGTCCACAGAGCCCTGTTTTCCGTCGGCGGTGAGCATCTCCGTGAATGCGTCAAACCATGGTCTGCAGCTTTCCTCGCTGTTCAGAACAGCGCAGACGCGCAGGCGGCAGGGCTTTTGTCCTTCCCAGAGCATGTGGGCGAAAATGCACACGGTCAGGAAGATAAGCGCGCAGCCGGCGATGCGCCACCGGTAATAATCCCAGATAAATTCCAGCTTTTTTATGCCGGTAAGGCTGCGGAGCGTTGCCAGGTCGCGGCGCAGCTCCTGTAAAAATGCGGGGGAGGTCTTATTCTTCATGATGATTTTCCTCCATGCGGCCTGAGACGGGCAGCGGTCCGGGCTGCTCCCCGGTCTGTGCATCGGGCAGATACGGTTTTAAGACGGCGGCCAGCTGTGAGGCGTGAAACCAGCCGGTAAGGCCGAACGCGATGAGTATCAGACCGCTCAGGATATGGCAGGCCCACAGCGCGATAATCAGCGCAGCCATCATCAGAAGCGTTCTGCCGAGATTTCTGATGGAAAGAGTGAATGCCATGATCAGAAGCTCCGTATTCGTTTTATCAAATCTGGCCAGCAGCGGAAAAGCGTACAGTGTGGTAAATGACCAGAACAGAAAGATTACGGCGAAAAATACCATAAAAAATGTGTAGATTCCGGTCCCGGAGCGGTAGCACAGAAAAATGTCAAATGCGAGGAACGCGCCGACGGCGGTCAGCGGGACGCCCAGGGAGAGTCCCTGCCGGAAGTTCTGCCGGAAAGAGCGGAAGAAGTCGTGCGACACGTAGCCGCTCTCTCCGCGCTCCAGGCTGATCTGCGCATAGTAAAAGGCGGTGGTGGCCGGTCCGATCGTGATGACGGGCAGGCAGCACAGCAGCCAGAGCAGATTCAGTACAAACACATCGAAAATTCGTTCCATCCCGTTCCAGAACGGGTTCTCCTGATTGAAAAATCGTTCCATAGTAACCCTCCATTCCTGATGCGCCCGTGATTTTGGGCGCAGGCACAGATCTGCCTGTGAAAAACAGATTTATCACAGTAAACCGCTTTCATTTTCTCACAGAGATTGTAGCAGAAAATCGGATTTTCTGCAATGGAAATATCAATGGGTTGACATATCAAAATGAAGGGAAAACCCTTGGTTTTGGTTATGTTTTACAAAATTTGCAGGTGATTTTCGCGTAAAATCGGTCTGAATTTTGTGAAAAACGTGAAAAATATGATAACCGATTGACATATCGTAAAACTGGTGCTATTATCGTGACATAGCCCGATGTCAAGAGATTTCTGCAGCACAGGAACAATCTGACCGGATCGGGAAAAAGAGAAAAAGAATAATGAGGAGGAAACAGGAAATGAAAAAGAAGTTTGTTGCAATGACACTTGTAACAGCAATGGGATTATCCCTCGTGGCGTGCGGAGGCGGCGGTGACACCAATACCGGCGGAAGCGCAGCGGGCGGGGATACATCCAGCGGGAGCTCCTCAGGCGGAAGTGCTTCGGGCACGGGAACAGCCATCACGATCTTTAACTCCAAGAGTGAGATTCAGGATCAGTTCGTGCAGATGGCGGAGGAGTACAGCGCAAAAACGGGCGTGGATGTCGAGGTCTATTATTCCAGCGATACCGTCGCGGCACATCTTGCAACGAGATATTCGGCGAATGATCCCTACACACTCTCCATGGTGGATGCAAAGGATGTCTATTCCCTTGGAGCAGAGCATGCGATTGACCTGAGCGATCAGGAGTGGGTGGGCAACACTAATTATGCGATTTCCGTGGACGGAAAGGTGTTAGGCTTCCCGGTATGTATCGAGGCCCGCGGTCTGATGTACAATGCGGACGCGATCGAGAAGATTACCGGCGCAACCTTTAATCCGGACGATTATGCGACACTCGACGCATTCAAGGGTCTTCTGGATCAGCTGGTTGCAGGCGGAATGGAAAAGCCGACCGGTATTATGAAGGAAGACTGGTCCATGGGCGCGCATTTCCTGGCAGAGACCTATGAGGAGCAGCCGGATGTGGAGGCTTTTGTGCAGTCCCTGTACGGCGGTTCCGCGGATCTGGCGAACAATGCAAAGTGGAATGCAAAGATGGATTTCTTTGACACGATGATGCAGTACAACTACGCAGGAGATTCGCCGGTTGCGGCAGAGCGCGAGGTTTCCGAGCAGAAACTTGCAGAAGGTGAGATCGCTTTTATGTTCGGCGGCAACTGGGACTGGGCGATGATCAACGCGTACGATTTCTCTGAGAACATGGGTATGATGCCTGTGCCGCAGAACACGGACGACGGCGCAAATACAAAATTAGTCGGCGGCGGTTCCAAGTACTTCATCATTGATTCCTCTGAGAATACCTCCGCGGAGCAGCAGCAGGCGGCGAAGGATTTCCTCAACTGGCTGGTGATGGACGCAGAGGGCAACGCATTCCTGACAGAGAAGTGCAACCTTGTTCCGGCTTACAGCAATATTGACGCGGCAGCGCTTGATCCGTTATCCACATCTGTTAAAAAATATGCGGACGGCGGCAATCTGATCGGCAACTATGATTACCTTCCGGATGATCACTATTCCGTATGCGGCGCTTCCTTCCAGAAATATCTGGCAGGCCAGGTAGACCGTGCGGGTCTCGCAGGCGAGATTGAGAGCTACTGGTCATCAACGACCCCTGTTGAGCACTAAAGCATTTGTCAGCCGCTGAAAGAAGGGAGACAACTGAATTATGAAAACAAATACCATGTCCTATAAGTGCAGACAGTTTTTCATGTTTGCCGGAGTAACGACAGTAGTATTTGCTGCCGTTGTGATCGCGCCATTTCTTTACGGCCTGTATCTCACATTTACAAGCTGGGACGGTGTTTCAAAAGAGAAGCCGTTTGTCGGACTGGCAAACTATGTGTCGACATTCGGGGACGCCGCGTACTGGCAGGCGCTCGGGCGGACATTTGTTTACTCCGCGATTGCCGTGATCCTTGTAAATGTGGTTGCGTTTATCCTTGCGTTCCTGGTTACCAGCGGCGTTAAGGGACAGAATTTCTTCCGCGCAGGATTCTTTATTCCGAACTTAATCGGTGGTATCGTGCTCGGTTATATCTGGAAATTCGTGTTTAACCGTGCGTTCGTCGCACTGGGCAATGCCCTCTCGATCGGGTTTTTGTCCACATCCTGGCTGGCGACGACGGGTGGTGCGATGCTCTGTCTGATTATTGTCTCAGTCTGGCAGTATGCAGGGTACATGATGTTAATCTATGTGGCAGGATTTATGAGCGTGTCCGGTGACGTGCTCGAGGCGGCGCAGATCGACGGCTGTACAAATATGCAGACGCTGGTACATATCTCCGTACCGCTGATGGCATCTTCCTTTGTACAGTGTCTGTTCCTGACCGTGACACGCTGTTTTATGGTTTACGATGTGAACCTCTCCCTGACAAAGGGCGAGCCGTTCAACAGTTCGGTTATGGCAGCAATGCATGTGTACAATCAGGCATTTACATACAAGAATTACGGTACAGGCCAGGCGGAGGCGCTGATTCTGTTCATCGTCTGTGCGGTCGTGGGCGTACTTCAGGTATATGTCGGTAAGAAAGCGGAGGTGTCAGCATAATGAATATGAATGAAAAAGCCGCGCGTGCGAAAAAGATCAACCATGCGGTCAAGATCGCAATCCTGGTAATTTTGTTCCTCTGCTTTATCTTTCCGTTTGTCCTGGTTGTCATCAACGTGTTTAAGGTAAAGGCAGATATCACGACAAATCCGCTGGCGCTGATCGGTGAGCACGGATTTACGATGCAGAACTTTCCGGAAGCCATGAAAAAAATGGAGTTCTGGCGTTCCTTCGCGAACTCGGCCTGCATCACAATTTTTTCAACGATTTTCACAATCCTTCTGGCTTCGATGGCGGCCTTTGTGATTGTGCGCAACAAATGGAAGGCCTGCGGCCTGCTGTTCGGTCTGATGATCGCTTCGATGGTCATTCCGTTCCAGGTCCTGATGATTCCTCTGGTATCCCTCTATGGCGGTATCCTTGGTATTTTAAATCATCGCGCGACACTGATTTTTATGCATGTGGGATTCTCCCTGTCGATGGCGACCTTTATGTTCCACGGGGCAATCCACACGAACGTGCCCGTATCCCTTGAGGAGGCGGCTACAATCGACGGGTGTACCCGGTGGATGACTTACTGGCAGATCGTGTTCCCGCTGTTAAAGCCGACGATCGCTACTGTGGCGATCATTGACGCGATGGCGTTCTGGAACGACTACCTTCTTCCGAGCCTTGTGCTTGCAAAGAAGGAGCTCTACACGATCCCGATTGCAACCCAGGTATTCTATGGAACTTACTCCACGGATATCGGTCTGGTCATGGCGGCTCTGTTGCTGGCTATGCTGCCGATTCTGGTGCTGTATATGTTCTTACAGCGCTATATCGTGGAAGGTGTTACTTCCGGTGCGGTGAAGTAGAAGCTGCAGGCGTGACACGAATCGTATAATTTAAGAGAATAAGGCTGCGCACTGTGTGATGGTGCGCAGCCTTATTTAATATCACCGGAAACGGTATCCTGTGATATACTTATCATATTCAGCCGCAATTGTGCAAAAGACGGCGTATCGCCGGACCGTTGTCCGGAAATGGAATATGACACAATATCACAGAGTTATGATGGCAGAGGAACAATCAGGTATGGTGCGGGAAGAACAGTTTGCGCCGGAGGTCCCGGCTGCGGGGAGGTCCGCAGGTCCGGCGGAGCGGGACGTGGAGGATTCCTACCGCTATTTTCGTGCGGAGGAGATATTGGAGGATATGCATCTGACAGAAGCCGATGTGCGGAGGGGCAGAGCAGTCCTTGGGAGCGGTATTATGGACTTTGATCCGGTATCCACCTGCTATGGCCGGCGGACACAGCAGCTGCTGGGACAGATTTCCGCTGTCGTGACGGACGAGGGGGAAAGGCACAGGGTATCTCTCACATTCGGACCGGATAAGGTGCTGGACCGGCAGTGTCAGTGCCCGTCCTGCTATGGAATCTATTATGAATGGTACGCGAAGGATAAGAACTGCGGGCATATTTCGGCGCTGGCACTTCATATGGCCGAGTATCTGCGGGCGCATAACCCGGGAGATGCGACCAGCCGGCAGGCGTCTGACGTGATCCGTTCTTTTCAGGCAAGGCGCGCCGCGGGGATCGCCGCGTGGAATGGAGCGCAGCCGGATTCCATGCTGTTAAAGCCGTGGGTTCAGAACCGGGATGGCAGGCTGCAGGTGTCGTTTAAGGTCGGGGTAAAGGGCGGAAGGATGTTTGTGGTCAGAAACCTGACTGCGTTTGCGGGCTGTGTCGCAAACAGGGAAAACGCGCAGTATGGAAGCGGCACGGTGTTTAATCATAATCCTGACAATTTTACGGAGGTGAGCAGGCGGTTTATCGGTTTTATACGACAGACGGTCGCAGAGCAGGCGGAGTTTGCAGGTCATTTGTCTGAAGAGAACCGGATCTGCGGCGGAGGGATCCCTGAGATAAAACAGTCTGTCGCCCTTTTTGGACGCCGGCTCGACGCCTTTTTTGAACTGCTGGAACATGAGAGCGCAGAGTACGAGGATAAGTCCGGCGGCCGGAAGCAGAAAGGGACGTTAAGCTGCGGAACGGGCAACCCGCAGCTGAAGTTTGTGATTGAAAAGTCGCTGGAAGAAAAGACGGGGGTTTTTCAGGGCATCCTGGTTTCCTGCGAGGCGCCCGTGCTGGCGGAAGGGCAGAGATTTGCTTATTACATTGAAAACCAGAAATTGTTCCGCATGGAGGAGGATTTTGCAGAGTGCGTCCTGCCGCTCCTTAGGGAAGCCGGACGCGACGGGAAGATCCTGCTGCAGGTGGGCAGGAATCAGATGCAGGTATTTTACCACACCGTTCTCCCGGCGCTTGCGGACTATGCCCGGATCGAGGAAAAAGACGCGGAGGAAATTCATCGTTATCTGCGGCCCGGGGTGCGTTTCGTGTTCTATCTGGACGCGGAAGAGCTTTCTGTTACCTGCCGCGCACATGCCCTGTACGGAAATGTGGAAGTCTCCGTGACTGATATGCACCCGCAGAGCGGGAAGATGCCGGAGGGATTCCGGGACGATTTCCGTGAGCGTGAGATATTATACACGGTGCAGAAATATTTTTGCGCCTGGGATCCGCAGACAGATGAATTTCACTGCAGCGGGGAGGAGAAGGTGTTTTGGATTCTGCGCGACGGTATCCGGGACCTGATGGCTCTGGGAGAGGTGCGCGGCACGGAGGGTTTCCGCCGCCTGAATATGGCGCCGAAGCCGAAGATCCGGGTCGGCGTGTCGGTGCAGAGCGATATCCTGAATCTGGAGATCCGGCCGGAGGATATCCCGGAGGAAGAGCTGGCGGGGATTCTTGAAAGCTGCCGGAAAAAGAAAAAGTATCATCGTCTGAAAAACGGGGATTTTCTGGATACGGGGGATGAGACGGTCGCGGTGCTCCGGGAGCTGACGGGGCTTCTGAAGATGAAGCCGAAAGACTTTGCTGCGGGCAGAATGCAGATTCCGGCTTACCGCGCGCTCTGTCTTGACAAAATGCTGGAGGGAAAAGAGCGTGTATGCGTGGACAGGGATCAGTATTTTAAACAGCTGATCCGGAATTTCAGGGAGCCGGAGGCTTCGGATGCCCGGGAGCCGGCGTCGATGAAAAAGGTGCTGCGCAGCTATCAGAAAAGAGGTTACCAGTGGCTGCGCACGCTGGAAAAATGCCGGTTCGGCGGAATCCTGGCGGACGATATGGGCCTGGGAAAGACGCTGCAGGTGATTTCGGTGCTGCTCGCTGCGAAGGAGGAGGGGCGGGCACTGACTTCGCTTGTCGTCTGTCCGGCTTCCCTTATTTTTAACTGGGAGGAGGAATTCGCGCGCTTTGCGCCGGAGCTTTGCGTCTGCGCGGTGACGGGAACGCAGGAAGATCGCCGTGCAAGGATTGCGTCCTGCCGCAGCTGCGATGTGCTGATCACATCGTATGATCTGCTCAGACGTGATATCGCATTTTACGGGGAAACGGAATTCGGTTTTGAGATTACCGACGAGGCGCAGTACATTAAAAATCATACAACGGAGGCCGCGAAAGCCGTGAAGCTGGTGCGCAGCCGGACGCGGTTTGCGCTGACAGGGACGCCGGTGGAGAACCGTCTGAGTGAGCTCTGGAGTATTTTCGACTATCTGATGCCTGGGTTTTTGTACAGTTATGATGTGTTTAAGAGAGAGTATGAGACGCAGATCGTAAGGCATGAAAACCGGGAGGCTGCGGAACGCCTGCGCAGGATGGTATCCCCGTTTATCCTGCGGCGCCTGAAAGAAGACGTCTTAAAAGATCTTCCGGAGAAAACGGAGGAGGTGCGCTACTGTGAGTTTGAGCCGGAGCAGAGGCGCCTCTACGACGCCCAGGTGCTTCGCATGAAGAAAATGCCTGCTGCGCGGGATCCTGAGGAATTCCGGAAAACCAGGCTGGCCGTGCTGCGGGAGCTTCTGCGGCTGCGCCAGATCTGCTGCGATCCGTCCCTGTGTTTTGAGGGGTATAAAGGCGGTTCGGCAAAGCTTGTATCCTGCCTGGAGCTGGTGGAAACCGCGATCGGGGGCAATCACCGGGTTCTTTTGTTTTCGCAGTTTACATCAATGCTTTCGCGCATCGCAGACGAGCTTTCGGAGCGGGGAATTGAATACTATAAACTCACCGGCAGTACGCCGAAGGAGGAGCGTGTGCGGATGGCCGGGGAGTTTAACAGAAACAGCGTTCCCGTGTTCCTGATCTCGCTGAAAGCCGGAGGCACGGGCCTTAATCTGACAGGGGCGGATATTGTCATTCATTACGATCCCTGGTGGAACGGCGCGGCGCAGAATCAGGCGACCGACCGGGCGCACCGGATCGGCCAGGAGAAGAAAGTCTTTGTGTACAGGCTGATCGCCCGCAGCTCCGTGGAGGAGAAAATCCGGAAGCTGCAGGAGACAAAGGAGAGCCTTGCGGATCAGATTATCAGCGGGGGAATAAACCGTCCGGCAGCCATGACAGGAGAGGAACTGATGGAACTTCTCGATATGTAAAAATGTTGCATGATTCGTGAACTTTGTTGCAGTTTAAAGCTTTTCCGTTGCAAAGAAAAGGGCGGGCGTTATAATGGTTTTATGGGAATTACCGGAGGTTTTGCGGACCGTGCTCTCTTCTGTACAGTATGGTGCATGTGTTTCAGGGAAAGCGGATCCGTGTGAAAGTCAGATACAGGAGGAAATGACATGATAAAAGAAAAGGTACTTGCAAAATTTAACGAGCTTTTCGGGGAAGAGGGAGAGACCGGCGTCTATTTTGCTCCCGGACGTGTGAATCTGATCGGAGAGCATACGGATTACAATGGCGGGCACGTATTTCCGTGTGCCTTAACGATCGGTACATACGGGGCGGCGCGCAGGCGAAGCGACAGAAAGCTCCGGTTTTATTCCATGAATTTCGGGCATCTGGGCGTGACGGAGTCGTCTCTCGACGATTTAAAGCCGGATAAGGAGGCGGGCTGGACGAATTATCCGAAAGGGGTTATCTGGGCGTTCGGAGAGAAGGGAATGAAGGTGGAGCAGGGGATGGATCTGCTGCTTTTCGGAAATATTCCCAACGGATCGGGGCTCTCTTCTTCCGCGTCGGTCGAGGTGCTGACCGGTTTTATTTTAAAAGATCTCTTCGGATTTGAGGTGTCGAACCAGGAGCTGGCGCAGATCGGGCAGTTCTCGGAGAACCGGTTCAATGGCGTCAACTGCGGCATTATGGATCAGTTTGCGATCGCCATGGGAAAGGCGGGGCACGCTATTTTTCTCGATACGGCGACCTTAAAATACGAATATGCGCCCCTGAAACTGGAAAACGCCAAAATTGTCATTTCCTGCAGCAATAAAAAGCGCGGTCTGGGCGACTCCAAATATAATGAGAGGCGCAGCGAGTGTGAGAGTGCCCTGGCACAGATCGGTGAGGTCGTCGGCATCAATGCGCTCGGCGATCTGACGGAGGAGCAGTTTGAGCAGTATGGCAGGGCGATCCGGGATGATGTCTGTCGCAGACGCGCAAAACATGCCGTTTACGAGAATCAGCGGACCGTGAAGGCAGTGGAGGCCTTAAAGAACAATGATGTGAAGCTGTTCGGGGAACTGATGAACGCATCCCATGTTTCCCTGCGCGACGATTATGAGGTGACCGGAATCGAGCTGGATACTCTTGTGGAGGAAGCGTGGAAAGTGGAGGGCGTGATCGGCTCGCGTATGACGGGCGCCGGCTTTGGCGGATGTACGGTCAGCATTGTCCGGGATGAAGCGGTTGATGCTTTTATTGCAAAAGTCGGGAAAGCTTATGAGGAGAAGATTGGTTACGCGGGCGACTTTTATGTGGTAGAGATCGGTGACGGACCAGCGCGCGTGCAGTAGAAGGAGGAGAGGCGTATGATTCAGGAGCGGATTGTGGAACTTGCGGAGTATGGGGTTGCGACAGGGCTGACTGGGCCGGAGGACAGATGCTAAACAATCAACCGTCTGCTGGAACTGTTCTGCCTGGAGGAGCCGGGGGATGCGGCTTGCGGAAAGCTTCCGGCGATGACGCGGGAAGAGGCGGAAGCGGCCCTGGAAGGGATTCTTGCGGAGATGCTCGACTATGCCACGGAGAAAAAGCTGATACCGGAAAATACGATTACCTACCGCGATCTGTTCGACACTAAAATTATGGGGCTGCTTGTGCCGCGCCCCGGAGAGGTAATCCGCAGATTTCGCGGGCTGTACGAGGGAGAGGAGCAGGGAGGGATTTCGCCGTCACGGCGGGCGACGGATTATTTTTACAGGCTCTGCCGCGACAGCGATTATATCCGCAGGTACCGCATCAGAAAGGACATAAAGTGGACGGCGGACACGGAGTTCGGGAGTCTGGATATCACAATCAATCTGTCCAAGCCGGAAAAAGATCCCAAAGCGATTGCGGCGGCAAAGCTTGCGAAACAGAGCGGATACCCGAAGTGCCTTCTCTGCAGGGAAAATGAGGGATATGCGGGCCGCATTAGTCATCCCGCGCGTCAGAACCACCGGGTAATTCCGGTGACGATCAATCAGAGCGACTGGTTTTTCCAGTATTCGCCCTATGTCTATTATAATGAGCACTGCATTGTGTTTAACGCGGAACACACGCCCATGAAAATCGAGCGGGCGACATTTGCAAAGCTTCTGGATTTTGTCGCACAGTTTCCGCATTATTTTGTCGGCTCCAATGCGGATCTGCCGATTGTCGGGGGATCCATTTTAAGCCACGACCACTTCCAGGGCGGCCGGTATGAATTTGCCATGGCAAAAGCGCCGGTGGAACGCCGCATTGCGTTTTCAGGCTGTGAAGATATCAGTGCGGGGATTGTGAAATGGCCGATGTCAGTGATACGCATCAGCGGCAGGGACAGGGAACGTCTGATTGCGCTGGCTGACCGCATTCTGACCGCATGGAGGGGGTATACCGACGAGGCGGCGTTTATCTTTGCGGAGACGGACGGGGAACCGCACAACACGATCACCCCGATCGCGCGCATGCGGGGGGAGGAATATGAACTTGACCTTGTGCTGCGCAATAATATCACGACAGAGGAGCATCCGCTCGGCGTTTACCATCCGCATGCGGACCTGCATCACATCAAAAAAGAAAACATCGGGCTTATCGAGGTGATGGGCCTTGCCGTCCTGCCGGCCAGGTTAAAGGATGAGCTGGCGGCGCTGCGGGATGCGCTGCTTGCAGGCGCGGATATCCGCGCGGATGAACAGCTTGAAAAGCATGCCGTCTGGGCGGAGACATTCCTGCCGGAATATGGTCTGTCCCTGAGCCCGGAAGGACTTTCGGGAAGCGTGTCTGCGGAGCGGCTCGACGAAATACTGCGCACGGAAACCGGACTGGTATTTCTGGATGTTTTAAGGGATTCCGGGGTATATAAGTGCACAGAGGAAGGGCGGGAGGCATTCGAAAGATTTATCGCGTATGTAAACGGGTGAGAAGGCCGGAAAAACATTGCCGTGCACTTGTTTTCGTACAGATTGAGTGCTTTACAATCTGAAGATTAAATGATAAAATAAGAATTAAGTCGATTCATTGTGAAATCAGACGCTTTATTCAAACTATTTTAAGGAGGAAACAATCAATGTCCAGAGCAAAACAATCTATGGACGGGAACACCGCTGCTGCTCATGTAGCGTACGCGTTTACCGACGTCGCAGCGATTTACCCAATTACACCATCCAGCCCGATGGCAGATTCTGTTGACCAGTGGGCCGCTGCAGGTCAGGAGAACATTTTCGGGAACCAGGTGAAGGTCGTGGAGATGGAGTCCGAGGCAGGCGCAGCCGGAGCCGTGCATGGTTCCCTTGCAGCAGGTGCCTTAACGACCACATTTACCGCTTCCCAGGGTCTTTTACTGATGATTCCGAACATGTATAAGATCGCAGGCGAGATGCTTCCCTGTGTATTTGATGTGTCTGCCCGTACCGTTGCGACTCAGGCGCTCAACATTTTCGGTGATCACAGTGATGTGTATGCCTGCCGTCAGACTGGTTTTGCTATGTTATGTGAGACCAACACGCAGGAAGTCATGGACTTAAGCCCGGTTGCACATCTTGCGACCATTGAGGGAAAAGTTCCGTTTATCAACTTCTTCGACGGTTTCCGTACCTCCCATGAGATTCAGAAAATTGAAAAGTGGGATTTTGCAGATTTAAAAGAGATGTGCAATATGGATGCGGTAAAGGAATTCCGCGCGCACGCGCTGAATCCGGAGCACCCGGCAATGCGCGGATCCCATGAGAACGGCGATGTGT
>OFHB01001728.1_pt1 | contig 12200 bp, 7 predicted proteins | sample 1521881 | NCBI WGS metagenome assembly OFHB01 (sample SAMEA3504090, study PRJEB24116) | mouse gut metagenome | biome: mouse gut; feature: mouse-associated habitat; material: faeces | place: Denmark | collected 2011
CCGCCGAGCTGATGGAGAACATCGTGAAGATCCGGGACATGTTCCAGATCGCCATCATGCTCATCGAGCACGATATGAGCCTGGTCATGGGCATCTGTGAGGGCATCTGCGTGCTCAACTTCGGCCAGATCATTGCCAAGGGGACGGCGGAGGAGATTCAGGCGTTTTTTCAGATGCTTGAGATGTCGCCGGAGAAGCTGAATGAATTTATGAAAAGCCAGATGGCAGGGGCAAACCGTCTGCAGGGACCATTGTTTGACGTAATGCGCCAGATTATGGGCGAGGCGACGACAGTGGAGTTGAAAGCCGGCGTGCTGGATTTTTTGAAAAAATATAATGATATGTCCTCTGGGAAACATATTCTTGAGAATATTAAGGGTACGCTGGAGGATATTGAGGCTCGTATGTTCCGCAACGACCGTGAAGGGCTTGAAAGGCTTGCTATGCGGTTAAAGCCTCATTCTACAGACAGTAATGCCGCGAATGTGCGGATGTTAAAGGAACAGATTATTCCTTATATGGGCAAATATGTTGCAGACAACCGAGAGCTGGGTAAGCTGCGTGACCTGGTTACATTGGTTGCCTTCAATACGGCGCGGTATGAGAGCGGCAGCCTTGACAAAGTGGTGGAGGCATTCCAGAGATTGATGGAATTCCCTACCTTCAATAAGCATTTTCCTGGTATGACAGGCAAGGATATGCGGAATATGCTGTTGAATGTGGATTATGACCGGGCGGCGGGGAAGAATGAGCTGACGGATAAGCTTCTGAATATTATGGAGGCCGGCGTGAAGGGAGAAGCCGGAATTGAGAATAAAGAACAGTTTGTTAATATTATGCGAAGCGTCTTGGTGAACGAGAGCGTCTATATGCCGGTTATGCATGTGATGCTGCCGGTGATTCTGGACGGTGTGCCGATGTTTTCAGAGATGTGGGTTGATCCGGACGAGGAATCTGGCAATCCCGGCTCAAAGGAGCGAGGAGTGAAGCTCCTGATCAAGTTCGACATGAAAGATGTTGGCTTTTTCGATATGATGTTGTATTATGAGAAGGGGAAGATTGATATGCTGATCCATTATCCGGAGGAATTGTTGGGACATGAGAGCGATATCCGCGAGAATATTCGTAAGATCATGCGCAAGAATAATCTGGAGCTGGAGTATCTCGGCGTTGAACAGGGGAAGGTGCCAATTCCGGTACATACCGCATTCCCGAAGATATTTGAAAGGAGAAATTCAATCAATGTCACAATATGAGGACGTGATGAACAAAAAAGCAGTTGCACTGAGATATGATGAGAATAAAGATGTGGCGCCGGTGATTGTTGCTTCGGGGCTTGGATATATGGCTGAGCGTATTGTGGAGATGGCGAACGAGAACGGTGTGCCTGTGTATGAGGACAATTCATTGGCAACGGTGCTGACGCAGTTGGACCTTGGGACGGCGATTCCGGAGGAGTTGTATCAGGCGATTGTGGATATTTACGCGTATTTTCTGAAATATAATCCGGAGAAAGCAAGAGAGGCCGCAGAGGCAAAGGAGAGAGCCAAGGCGGCGACGGAGGATGAAGAAGATAGCGGAGAAAGGGAAGAATAATAGGAGTGGAAGGGGAAGCCGATATCTGTGAAGTGGTATTGGTTTTCTTTTTTTAGCTCAGAATATATGGCGGTATTGCCTTGGAGGACGGCGTGATACAGCCGGAGAGGTAAAGAAATAACAGAAATGGCCGATATATTAAGAGTAGATACGAAATCAAAAGCGGGAAGAGGAAGAATATATGACGAAAGCGCAGAAAAAGCAGGCTGAGAATTTTATAAAATTGCTTGACCGGGCGCATGGCGGGATTAAGAAGACGATAGAGACGAGGAATACTGAGGCGGCGCTGGATCTGCTGTCACAGTGTCAGGAATGTGCCATCCAGTTGGGAGAAATTATCGAGAAGGTAGAAGGTGAGGACTTTGTCACGATTCCTATGATTGAGGATTACTGTGAACTGGCATATCAGATATATGAAGATGTTTCTCAGAATAATCCAGTTAATGTGAGTCAAGTGTGTAAGGCGTTGCGCCGCTCGCTGATTAAGATGGAGAACAGCGTGAAGCATGATATACCTGAGCGTATGGAGGCTGTGTTCCTGCCGTACAAAGCTTCCATGTGGGATTCGCTGGAAAGTGTGTGGAAGGCGGCGGATGAGGATCCGAATTGTGACGCTTATGTTGTGCCTATTCCATACTATGACAAAAATATTGACGGAAGCTTCAGAGAGGTACATTATGAAGGGGACCTGTATCCTGAGTATGTTCCCGTCATGAGTTATAAGGAGTATGATTTTGAAAAGCGCAGACCGGACATGATTTACATTCACAATCCTTATGATGACTGCAATTATGTGACCAGCGTTTTGCCGGAGTTTTATTCTAAGAACTTGAAGCAGTATACGGACAAACTGGTTTATATTCCCTACTTTGTTCTAGGTGAGATTGATCCAGAAAATGAGGAGGCAGTGAAGGGAATTGCGCATTTTTGTACGGTGCCGGGGGTATTCAATGCGGATGTAGTAATTGTGCAGTCTGAGAATATGCGGAAGGCATATATAGAGGCGCTGACGGATGCCGCGGGAGAGAATACAAGATCCCACTGGGAGAAGAAGATTCTGGGGCTTGGCTCCCCAAAGTTGGATAAGGTGGCGAAAACATCGGAGGAGGAGTATACGCTTCCGGAAAGATGGAGGCAGATCCTTGAGAAACCAGATGGGAGCAGAAAAAAAGTAATCTTATATAATACCAGTTACGGCGTTGCTGCAGGAAGGGGAGAAGATGCTTCAGAAGATGCAGTCCGTATTTGATATATTTAAAGAGAATATTGAGGATGTGGCGTTATTATGGAGGCCGCATCCGTTGATAAAGGCAACCATAGAATCTATGCGGCCCCAGTTATGGCTTCAATATGTGCAGCTTGAGGAACAGTATAAGGCTGAAGGATGGGGGATTTATGACGATTCTGCCGAGCTGAATCGGGCGATTGCGCTATGCGATGCGTATTACGGAGATGGAAGCAGTCTGGTGCAGTTGTGTCAGAAGGCAGGGAAACCAATTATGATACAGAATGTGGAGATAATATGAGATGTTTGAATTAATTAATAATGTTGATAAACCCAAAGCATTTCTGAATAATTGCTCTGGTTCAAAGAATATATCCGGTCCATCGGGATTCTTAAAAATATAGTCCGAGTGCATTAAACTTAGAACATACAAGATATGGTATTTATTTGGAATACCGTATCTTGTATGTTTTTACTTGGTGTGGCAGGATTAATTATTTTGTAGATATATTATAATGTGAGAATGCCATAAGTACTTTGGGTGCATAGTGTTGGCTCATATGCAGATGGATATTATTAATCAAAGTAATCCGGCTGTTGGAGATCCTTCTGATTTTCCCTAGCGAAACGATGCAGTTCTGACTGCATTTAATAAATCCATGTGGAGATAAAGTCTTGAGTTCATTGTTCAGGGTTCCGTATTTATGATATACTCCGTGCTGTGTAAAAATGGTAATATTATGTTCCCGTATTTCCAAATAAAAAATATCAGTTATTGTAAGTTTGGTCATAGCCGATTTGGTCTTGCATATATATTCTTGCTGCATATTGGCATATTGGTTCAGCGCTTGTTCTAAACCGGAGAACCCATAGTGTTCTAAAAAATGTGTAAGAGTATCTTTTAAATATAGATTTTTTGATAGTTCCTGTATCCAATTCATTATTTATTGGCCATCCTTTTTATGTATTTATATATTAAACAAATTATGAATAAAAAAATGACGATATTTATTAAAATTAAAAATAATTTTTGTGATATGATGTTAAAAAGGGGTGATATGATGTGTAGCATTTGTCGAAAAATGGCAAAAGAGGTATAATTAAGAAAACTATATATAGATTAAGAATAAGTTTGAAAAATGTCTCAAAATTTTGATTAAAGGTATAACAATCTAAAGATTGTGCATATTATATAAGGAGGTTTAAAATATTATAAATTTCTTGAATCAATATTGACAGGAAATCATAGTTAGTGTATAATTTGGAAAACTTAATTTTTTTTCACCACAGTTCTGTGATGTGGCATATGAAGCAGAGTTGCGTCTAGTACTCTGTGATTTTTTTGGAAAAAATTATTAGGGTTGTTTTTGAATTTTTTATAATCCAGAACGGCGGAGGTAGGAGTATGTATATTGCGGAGGAGAATTTAAAACCGATCGTATATGGTTTTGTCAATGATGACTATGAATCTGAATTCGGTTTATTGCGGGGGCATTATATAGGGGACAGTGCAGAGTGTGAAGCGGAATGTTTAAGAGTACAGCAAGAGATGGAAGACTGGGACGATGATTAGAGTATGTTAGGAGAGCTTATTATTAGATTAATAAGCTCTCTTTTTTTGAAAAATTTTCTTAGAAACCATAAAAGACAATAAAGTAAAATAGGGAGGGAAATATGCAGGTTCCAGATTTTAATATATTAGATATGAGGGTTATCCATTTTGAGAAGCTGCTGCCTCAGCATGAAGCAAATGGGGATGGAACGAAAAGTGATCTAAAAGAGGGTCCAAGGCGGAGTTATCAAAGGTTTTGCAGCCTTGGATATTATGATCAGATGTCATATGTCAGGGCAAAGGATGAGGAATCAATTTTAGACTATAAACATTGTTTTTTGATAAAATATCCCTATCAGCAGAGCCAGCAGCGTATGGTAACGGATCAAATGTTTACGCTGCTAAACGAAGATGGGGATTGGGAAAACGATCCTTTTGAAATAGGCGAGGATGAGGAGAAGCCGTTTCTTGGTATAATTCTCTTGACAGTAGGAAAAAAGTTTAGTGATTCAGAAGAAAGTTCAAAAAGCTCAATATATGAGAGATTATTGGAAGTATATAAGAATGCCAGCATCGAGATATTGGGGAAGGTGATAGACAGCAGAGAAAAGAACGGATATTATCGACTGTTTTATACGCCTAATTGCGCGGATTTATGTATTGTAATCAGAACAAATAACCTTCAGGATATATATAATGTAAAAGAACAAATTTCTGCGAAAAAGGTAAGTGAAACAGAAGAAATTATTTGTCATACAACTGCTTATACCTTGCTGCAGACGCCGGAAAAGATGTGGTCAGGCGCATTGATAGAGAAAAACAAGGAGCTTTGGCTGGAGCTTCGATTGTACGCGCCGGAATGCGTTATTGCAAAGATTAAGGATTGCCTGGATAGAGACAGGAATATAAACGGAAATATATATGGAATAACAGGAAGCGGTCAATATGCTTTGGAATTAGACTTTGCGGCATTTGCTTCTATCTACCCGTTAATTTGGCAGATTAAGGCCGGAGCAGATGTTTTTGGAGAAGTAAAAAGCCGATTACAGAAAGTTTTTAAAGAGAATGTCTCTGACTTGAAATGTTCTTACATGCGGGTAAAATATCAGCAGCATTCATCAGGGGAATCAGAGACTAATAATATGAGCGGACTTTGCCAGGTGGCTCAAGAGTTGGTAGAAAAATATGAAAAGGATATTGTAAGTTTTACAAAGGAAAAGGTTACAAGAGGGAGTTATCAGGTCAGCTCCTTAAAAGAGCAGAAAAGCATGCTGCGTGAATTGTATTATACATATAATGACTTTTGGTTCCGTCCCACTTCCTGGTGGAAAGGAGTTGTATTTTATGCGCAATTAGAGGGCGTTATGAGCGGTGTACGCCAATATGAAGATATGGCAAATAAGATGAGCAGAAGTCCTGAAAAATTGATTCAGCAAACTTGCAGAGATCTCGAACAGGCGATTTTTAGCATTAATAGTTTTAATAAATTGCTTCAATCTGTAAACCAATATGTAGTAAATATTCCAAACTACGAAATGCAGACAAAGGTAAATATTGAAAAATATTTAATGGCATACACGATGTATTTGTTTGAGATCAGCAGTAAATATTATCAAAGACATACAGAGGTAGAAAGAATATTGCCATTTTTTCTATTAGATTTTAATGCCTCTAAATTAGAAGCCTATGTTTTATTTGGCAAAAAATCGATGATGCTGGATGCAGGGGAACAAAAAGAAGATAAGAATAATAATACCTCAAAACCATGGACGACTCTTGTAGCGGTAAAATGTCCCAATTATCAGTGGTTTGCCAATGTTTATCATGTTTTGCCGATGATTACTCACGAAATGTCCCATAATTTTCGCTATTTGTCTCAGAAAAAACGAAATGAGTTTGTATTCAGGTTTATTGTTGCGTTTTTATCAAAATATATGATGGAAAAGATATTGGAAGAATCAGAGATTGACTGTAGAAAAATACATTATGGAAATAGAGAACGCTTCTTTTTGAAGCATATTAGGGCTGTGATTAACGAAGAATTAAGTGAGTTTGTGGAACAATATTCAGATAGCATGAAACTGCAGGATCTTGGCGTATATTTAGGAAAAGAATTTTTGAAAATTACAGGTTTACATGAATATCTTTATCAAGAATACCATACGGCGAGCTTGATTTATGAAGATTTGCTGCATTTATTTCAACTGACTAAGACAGGTTATATAAGGCCGGAAGATTTTGAAGATGATTTTTGGAACTGTAAAGAAGCTAAATTAAAAGGTTCAGAATTATTTTTTAATATTTTGTTGGATTTGCTGCACCCGAAAAAAGGGGAGAGTATGTATGAAGAATGGGACGCAGCGATCAAGAAGGTGGATGGGACGCAAGTACGTGAATCCAGGAAAAATCTGTACCAAAGTATTAAGGGTATGTTGAAATCTTATAATGAAGGGGGAATTCCTTATGCATATATTTTACGCATTCCCTTAAAGCATTTGGAAATATGGGAAAGAAACGATGAGCAGCTTTGCGATTTGGAAAAAAATGACAAAAATATTAATCATATTATGGAAGCGCTGAAACAAAGAAAGATATCCAGGGCACAAAAACTCCTTAATGATAGAGAGGAGAAGCGCGGAGAGGGATATTCTAATATCAGAGTTGATATTCAAACGGAATATTATGAAAAACTAAGTGAATTTGCGGATTGCTATGGAAATATCCACACACGCATTCAGGCAAATTATTTAAAGGCTATCTCACGAGCGGAGAAAAAAGATCCGGTGAAAAAGTTTGCCCAGAAGATGCATAGTATGATGTATGAGGAATATATAAAGATGTTAGATTCCAGACATACTTATGCAAATCGGTGGATTACATATAAGAAAAACCAAAGATTATTAACATCATTGGGGATTATAGATGAAAATCCGGAACCTTTTGTGAATAATTATAGACAGGTATTACGTGGAATTACAGAAGGGGAGATTCAGACGATTATAAAAGACCAAATCCAGAATTATGAAGAGGTTTTTGCAGATTATGGAATGTGTAAAGCATTTTCATTTACGGCGTATGGATATTTTATGTATTTAATTCATATTTTCATGAAGGAAAGAGATGTACCGAAAAGCGGATTAAAGGATTTATCTGCTGACAGGATTAGGACTTTATTATTGTCTTTTTATAGAGATGAATTAAGTGAATTTAATAGCAAGCTTAAGGAATTCTGGGAGGATTTGAAACAAGCATTGCAGACTCACAGAGATGAACTGTCAGAAGGATACCAGGCGCTTTGTGAAGTTAGTGATTTTAAGGAGTTTACACAAGAATATTTTGATAAGTTTATGAAGCTTTATGATGAAAAAGAAAAAAAGAATGTAAAATTAGACAGAGAATTATATAAACAGGTATGGATTCTGCGGTGGGCGTCTTTTCTGTATAGAGGGCTGCAGCTTGATATAGAATTGACGGACGAGGAAGACGAATTAATGAATAAATTATATATACATGTCCTTGATGTAAATAAGGAAGTGGACAGCAGCGATTCTGATCATGAATTATGGATAAAAATGTGTCATGAAGACGAGAATCTAAAAGACATCGGGGAATATTATAACAACTATAAGTATTCGACCGTAATGGAGGGAATCAGAAAAGGAAGATGCCTGAAACATCAAAATCAATTTGTTTTTGATTACTACAGGAGGATGTTCGACTGCATTCATAGTATGAAAACAGAATTGAAGCATCCTGAGACTGCATCCAAAGAAATTTTAGAGCTATTATTTGGAGATTGTCGTAATTCTTTTGCGGAAGAAGGTGAATAGATGGAGTCGATTCAGAAATATAATATTTCAACGCTTGCTGAATTTTATCAGGCGCTGGATTGTGTAAATGAGGATTTTCAGAAAAAGGGTGATAAGAGGGAAGGAAAAGGAAAGGATATTGTACGGCTTTGGTTTCGTGGACAGGGATATAATAGTTTTAATCTGATTCCAAGTCTGTTTCGTGAAAAATTTTATAAAAAGCTTAAAGGTTCAGATTATACACAGATGAATCTTAGAGAGGATTATCGATATCAGCATATTAAGGCGAGGGCATTTCATAATGTAGCGTCAAATCCTGCATATCGAAGTGAGTGGCAGGAGATATATCAGCATCATTTGGGGCGTACAAGATTAATGGACTGGTCTGAATCGGCTCGGACTGCGTTGTCATTTGCCCTGGAAGCCTTCATAGATACTAGAAATAATAAGGAGTTAGAATACAGGAGGCACCATATGACCCCGTGCGTTTGGATATTACATCCATATAGGCTGAACGAAAAGGTCTATGAGTACATGGCTGATAGGCTTATGAAGCTTGTGGGGAAAAATATTTACGATAGCCAGATAAAATGGGATCTGATTTGTGACGAATTGAGAGACAATAAAGAAGTCTATTTCGATGGGATGGATGGAGATATAGATATTAAAGGGATTATCAGCCTTTGTGCAATCGAAGATTATAGAAAAAATCTTGGGGAAAGGCTGTCGCTAGCGGTAAAATCTTATGAATTTAATCCTTTTTATTATTTAGCGTTAAGGATATATTCGGATGCCTTACCTTTTGAAATATATGACCCCCAAATGGAGATTCTTCCGCCGATTGCATTACTGCACCCCTATCATAGCAGCCGAATCCGTGCGCAAAGAGGAGCGTTTACAATGTTTCCTAATTATGTAGTTAGCGGTAAGGCAGAAAAAATGTGCAGGTATCGGCATAAAGATATTCGCAATATGGAAGAACAGCCGTATATCAGTGATTGTTTGAAGGTTATATATATTATTAATCCGAATCAAGTAGCGAAAGAATTAATGCTAAGTGGGGAACGCCGTTCAGAGTTATATCCGGATATACAGACTTACGCGGACATTATCGAGACACAGGAATACTATTTTTAGTTCAATAGAACTAAAAACACAGGCATTTTGGAATAAACCCGGAGTGCCTGTGTTTTATGGTGCGCCTTGCGGCGCGCGTTTCTATAAATAGCCCCCCTGCCGCAATACCTCTTGTTTCATCCGCAGAACTTCAAAATCGTCCGGCAGAAGCGCCAGCAACTGTTCCAAGACTCCATACGCCTCATCCCATTGGCCCGCACTAATTAATCCCCGAAGAACTTGCTTTACTTGCCCGCCAAGCGCCATAAATTCTTCCGATACAGGCTGCTTAGGCTTTTGTATATCTTCTTCCAAGTTCCGCAGCAATTGTCCAACTGCCCCCGACATCTTAGGATAGATATGAATGGCATCTTTTAATAACATAAAAATCTCAGCAAACGTTCCCTCCTGTAAAAGACCCAAAGCATCCTTGAGCATTGCGGCGAATCGATATCTGGTAGGAAGGGCATAAGCCTCAGGATTCTCAAGGGCCTCCTTTCTGTACACAAATTTTGCATCGCTGCAGACACTCCCACAATATTGTTCTAACAATTCTATCAATTTAGCAGGCTCCAGCATCTCCCCTGTCAGCAGCTTTTCCAGAAAAGATTGTTCCAATTTTCTCGCATAGAAGGGGCATGTCTCCAATAACGGCATGATTTTTTGATAAAATTCTTTCATTTCCTCCCATTCTTTGCGTTCTGTTACTGCCTCTGTATATTCATTCCACGCCTCTGGAGACATCCTTTTAAGCAATATTTCCAATGAAAATTGGTTGCGCACAGCAATTTCAATCAATTCCCACTGAAAGCCGGGCGGGCAGTTCTGAGCGCAGATTTCCCATAAGCCTTTTGTTCTCTGAAAATCCTTTTGATGTTCTGCATAAAGAGCCTTCTGAATACAGACATAGGGGTTATTTGTGTTTAATCGGTCATATTCCCTTAGAATTGCATCATATTTTCCTTTATAATCCTTTTTCCATGCTTCCAGACGGGGATATTGGGGAAGGATGCGGTCTTCCTCCTCCCACGGAAACCAGGACATAATCTGGCAGGCACATGGAAAGTCATCTGCCTTTGTGGTAAGAAATAATCCTTCCATATATACAGAGACTGCCTTTGCTGCAATGCTTTCCAGAGTGATTTCTGCCGCTCTTTGCTGTTCGGCTTTTTCAGGATGATTTAAAAGATAAAGAAGCTGCTTGCGGTATAAATTAACATACTTAATTCCTTTTCTGAATTCTTTTAAATCCCTGCACAGCGCCGTCAGTGTCACGCACAGATGAAGCGTTCCCACTTCCAAGGTCCGTGGGTGATTTAGGATACGCTCGCCCTCATCTAGTGCAAGCCGCTTATCACCGGTATAAGAAATTAATAGCGGAAGGTTTGCCTGCATCCATAGCTCATAATTGTAGATGCGGCTTTCCTGTCTGGCAAGGGCAAGTCCTTTTCGACAATATTCAACTGCAATGCCAGGCTCCCCTACGCTTCTGTACTCCTGTGTAATCTGCATATAACATTGTGCAGAATTCGGATTTTTTTCAAGCATAGCCAGCAAAAGGGAAAGGTTTCGGGTTGTTTTTGTTTCGGACTCTCCCAATTTTTCTTTTCTTGCATAACCAAAATGGTGAACAAAGGCTGTTAATTTTTTATTTGGCTTGTGAAAAGGCGCCAGATTTTCGTGAATTGGGAAAATAAATTCGGTCTCAGGGGTCAACAGACACATTCTGCCGACATCTGTGTCAGAGTAACGTTTTCCTTCCAAATCCAGATAATTGCGTTGAACATAAAAGGCAGATTGGTAATGCCTATATTCGCCGCTTTTAAAAAAATCTATTATTTCTCCAGTATCATCAAACCATTCATCATCATCAAGATAGAGAAACCATTCCCCGCGTGCCTCTTTAAGTCCCGCATTTCGTGCTTTTGAGAAGTCGTTACACCAGGTAAAAGGAATGATATGAGAAGTATATTTTTGCGCCAGTGCGAGCGTCTCGTCACTTTTACCGGTAAATACAACGATTAATTCAGTGTCTAGTTCACGTAGAAGCGGCTTCAGAGAGTTCAGGCACTTTCCAAGGGTCTCCATACGATCAGATACCAGTAGAGAAATAGTTAGCTGTATGCGCATAATTTTGCCCTCCTTATTAATTCCTGATTTGTCCATATTAGTTCTAAGTCTTCCGGCATTAAGGGAAGAAGCTGTGCCAAAATTTCGGATGCCTGTGACGTCTGATTTGCATCCATCAGAATCTTTAATGTTTCCTTTATCTTTTCTGCAAGCTGAAAAAATTCATTTCCTGCATGCAGCATGGGATTATCCATTCGGCGTGCTGTCTGGCGGAACACCTCTGTAATTATACCGGTCATATCCGGATAAATGTGAATTCCATCACCGAACAAACGCACCGCTTCTGCCATCTTTTCCTGTTTTAATTTTTCCAATGCATTTAAGGCTGTCATTGAAAAACGAATTTCACACGGCAAAAGACCAATCCGTTCCTCACAAAGTAAGTCTTTTCGGTACAATCCTCTATAAAAATCCAGGGTACACAGACAGTATTCTTCTAATGTTTCAATCAGTTTTGGCCAGCGAAGGAAGCCTTTGTTTAATTTCTGCTCTAGCCGGTGCCTTTTCAGGCAAAGGCTGTGAAGATAATATTTCTCACGGAGTTCAGCTTCGCATATACAGAGTTGGTTATTCAAATCATACGAAAGTTCTTTTATCGCTTTTGCAGTACAGATATTCCATGTATCTAAATCCATCTTTTCCGCAAGAGGCATTACATTTATCTGATGGCGGATTCCTTCCTTAAATAATTGCTGCTGTAGAAAGGCGTTGTCTGTGTGCAGTATACAGTATATAAATAAGTTCAAACCGTCTGTATTTACTTCTTTGCTCA
>OFHB01001729.1_pt1 | contig 12196 bp, 10 predicted proteins | sample 1521881 | NCBI WGS metagenome assembly OFHB01 (sample SAMEA3504090, study PRJEB24116) | mouse gut metagenome | biome: mouse gut; feature: mouse-associated habitat; material: faeces | place: Denmark | collected 2011
ATCTCCCACTAAGTGTGGAATACATCTGCCGAAAAGCATTTTTCAAACACGCTCTAGAGCAGAAACAGCGCCCTCCGGCACGCCCGGATTTAGTTTTCGCAGATTTGCCCGTCTTTCATTGAGATAATTTTATCACATTGCCCTGCAATATCCATATCATGCGTGACCAGCAAAATGGTCATATTTAACCGATGCGCGCAGTTGATCAAAAATTTTATAATACCGTCCCCTGTTTTGGTATCCAATGCGCCGGTCGGTTCGTCCGCAAACAAAATTGACGGCTGGTTTACCAATGCCCGCGCAATGGCAGCCCGCTGCTGTTCCCCGCCGGAAAGCTGCCGGGGGAATAATTTGGTTTTCTTTTTTAATCCCATTGTTTTTATTAATACATCCACCCGATCGTCCGTTATCTTTTTCCGGGAAAACACCAACGGCATCCGGATATTTTCTTCACAGGTGAGCTCCGGGATCAAATGGTAATTCTGAAACACGATTCCGATATTTTCGTTTCGGAAATGTTCCTGTCCGGTTTTATCTAACTGATAAAAATTCTGGCTTTGCAGCATTACTTTTCCCAAAGCAGGCCGGTCAAGCCCCGCCATAATCGAAAGCAGCGTGCTTTTTCCGCACCCGCTCTTTCCAACGATTGCCGCAATCTGCCCTTTGCCCACCGAAAAAGAAATATCGGTCAGGATAGGAGCCTTCTTTTTATCCACTTCTAATGATTTTGAAATATGTTCTGCCTGTATCATACCGTTCCCTCCCCATTTGGTCTTGCTGCCGTTTTTATTCATCCCGAATCAATTCAACCTGCTGTTTCCTTGCGTCCATTTTTTCCGCCGCGACGCAGCAAAGCATTACAAAAACCGCAACCGCCGAAGTCGTGGCAAGCACAACCAGAACAGATACCGGATAATGCCTTTGCAGAAAGAAAAGGAAAAAAGCCTCGCCGAATATCATAATCACCAGCACAACGCTAAACGACGCAATCAGTGCTATCATCATATATTCCTGATAAATAATCCGCCTGGCATTCTGTTTGGACGCCCCGTATATCCGGTATAAAAATGTTTCCGTCCTGCGTTCGCACAGATCATTTTGGATCATAGAATAGAAAAAGGCCGATGTGACAAGAACCAGCATACTTCCGACGAGGATGACGACGCTGATATATTTGGAAAGTATTTCCTGCAGCGCGTCTGCAATCATGGATGCCGTCTGCACCTCGCACGGCATGCCCGAAAGCGTCTCTTTCAGATTCCGGATCCGGTTCGGATCCAGATCCATTAAAAAGATTGGGCTAAACGAATCATCCAGGCCAAATTGCCAGTCCGCTTCATTGATCAGCATACTGTAATTCATCAAAGACAAAGCCTGTACTTCGGAAAGGATCCGTTCGCACGGCATTTCTTTGCCGAATATGCCGCTGATATCGCCTTTTTCAATATTCAGATAGCCGGAAAAATAATCTTCGGCGGCAAACATGCCATCCGGTACGGAAAAATGCGGGTTTGCATCGGTCTGTTTTCCGACAACCGCAGCCCAAAACTCCCCGGTACTGCCCTCCATGCCGTACAGCGTTTTGTAAGGCATGAGTTTGGAATACAAAAGGGAATAGGAATAGCCGTTTTCATCCAAAACGCGTTCAATCTGTCCGGTTTCGCTCCATTCTGACACACGCACGCCGACGGAATAACCCATATTATCGCGGTAAGAATCCGTGATGATTCCGGTGAAATTAAACTTCACATTCATAATAAAGCAAATCAGGATCGCCCCGACCGACACGGTAGCGGCCAAAACGGCGTCTTTTTTGCTGCGCGAACATAAAAACCGGAAGCTTAAACCCCACATACTGCTTAACGGCTTTTGGTTCCGGCGTCTGCCGATTCGCTTTGAAAAAACGGACCGGAAAATCACATACAGCAGAATCGTTGTAATAGCCGCGACGGTAAGGATCGTCAGCATATATTTCAGGCTTCCGGAAAAGATGGCGGTGATTTCCGCCAGCAGGACCAAAACGCCCGCTATATGAAATGAGGTAAAAGGGCGTCCCGCTTTCTCATTTCTCTGGTTTAAAACGCTTAGGATATGTTTTTCATAGACAAAGCTCCCGGAGATAGAACTCCCCCAGAATGCGACGGTACTTAAAATCAGAAATTCTTTGAACAGGATGCCGGCAAAAGAGAAGGAAAAAAGACGGATCCCGGCTTCCGTTTCACAGACATAAACCGCCAGGAACCGAAAGAGCCAGTAACCCCCGATTCCGCCCAGGATTCCGGCAAGGATCCCATACAAAAGCAAATCTGCCAGCGCTTTATATAAAAGATCCTTCTTTTTCATCCCGTAAATTTTACACATGGCAAATGTCCGTTCCATAGACAGATCTTTAAACAGCAGCAGGGTAAAACCGCCCCAGACGGCAACCAGGATGCTTGCAAGGGAAAAAACACTTAAAATATGTTCGGTCTGCCGGTACACCAGTTCAGAAGAATCCTGTGTCATCTGCGCAAGCTGCGTAAGTTGAGCCTGGTATAAGTAAGAATTATTCTGCACAACGAATAAAGTTCCTGCTATCACAGCCCCTGCAAAAGTAAACACAAGAAACAGCAGAAAGCATTTCCCTTTATGGCGTCTGTTCAGCCTCATAAAAAACTGCAGTTTATTCATAAACATCACGCTCCCGTTCTTTTTGTTTCAGATGATGCCGAATCAGCAGCGAATTGCCGATACTGAGCATTAAGCCGTACCAGAAAGAAAGCATGCTGACCGGAAGCATCATCCCTTCAAGCGCGCCGTACCGGTTTTGCATCAGAAACAGTTGGATCACAGTCCACAAAATCCCTGCAGACAGCGCCGTCCATTCCATAAGATACGACAGGCCTCGTTTGTGGAAAGCCCTTATAGCAAGGCTTAAAAGAACCGAGGTCAGAACGACTTCCGTAAATTGCAGAAAGTCAATCAATCCGGCGATTCCGTTTCGGTCAATCAGAAAATAAAGAAGAGAGAGGAACAGTATACAGCGTGCTGCCAGCGCAGCGTTTCTTTTCATAGTATGCACCTCCCCGATTGTGATTCGTGCCGGCGGCAAACCGCCAGCGTTCCTATAAGCAGATTCTATCATAAGCCGGTCAGGATTACAACAGAACGGGGCAAATACAAAGAAAAGAACGTAACCGGGAAACCGGAAGGCAAAACGGTTGCAAAAGAACAAGTGACAAATCCGCATAGAATTGTTACAATAAAGCATAAAACCAAGAACCGGAGTTGATAGAACATGCAAAAACCCTTTTTTGAAGTATTTCCCACCCTTTCTGTAAAAGAAGAATTAAAATCCCTTCTGCTCGGCACGGAAATTACCAAAATAAGCGCAAACCGCTCCAAAACCTCCCTGCGCATTTATCTTCTGGGGACACGCTTAATCCACAAAACAGAAATTTTCACCCTGGAACACGAAATCGCATCCCAGCTGTTTCCAAAGCAGCACATGGAAGTCAAAATCATAGAAAAATACCGCCTTTCCGGACAGTATACCGCCAAAAAGCTTATGGATATCTACAAAGACAGCATTGCCGCAGAGCTGCGTGCGTACAGCCTGCTGCTTTATAACGTCTACCACAGCGCCGAACGCGCCTTTTTAGACGAAACCCGGATGCGGCTTGTCTTAGAAGACACCATTATCGCCAGGGAGCGTGCGGATGAACTGGTACATATCCTGGAAAAAATTTTCTGCGAGCGCTGCGGTATGGATTTCATTGCGGAGCTTTCCTATGCGCCGTCAAGCGGCGGCAGCCATATAGAAAAAGCGGACCGCATGATCAAACAGGAGATTTTAAACGTAATCCGGCTCTCCGGCATGGCGGGCCAAGAAAACGCGTCCGCCGGGGCGTCCGATACGCCCCGCCCGGAACGCCCCTTGAAAACCAAAGAGCCTGCCGCCCGCAAAGAGGCCGGCGGCAGGGGCGCGTCCTATACCGTAAAACGCTCCGGCAACCCGGACGTGATTTACGGGCGCGATTTTGAGGACGAGCCGATTACCATAGATAAAATCGTAGGCGAAATGGGCGAGGTCGTGATCCGCGGGCAGGTCATTGAACTGGATACCCGTGAAATCCGCAACGAAAAAACAATCGTAATCCTGACGGTCACAGACTTTACCGATACCATCGTACTAAAGATCTTCGTCCGGAACGAAGCGCTGTCCGATCTTCTGGAGCACATGAAAAAAGGCTCGTTTTTAAAAATCAAAGGCGTCACCACAATTGACAAATTTGACAGCGAGCTTACTATCGGCTCCATTATCGGTATCAAAAAGGCGCAGGATTTTCGCGGCGCAAGAATGGACAACAGCCCGCTAAAGCGCGTAGAACTGCACTGCCATACCAAAATGAGCGATATGGACGGCGTATCCGATGTAAAAGACATCATAAAGCGTGCGATGAAATGGGGGCATAAAGCGATTGCCGTTACCGATCACGGCGACGTGCAGTCGTTCCCGGACGCCAACCACGCCGTCCCCAAAGACAGCGACTTTAAAGTGATTTACGGCATGGAAGCGTATCTGGTGGACGATCTGAAATCCATGGTGGAAAACGCCAAAGGCCAAAGCTTAGACGAAGCCTATGTGGTGTTTGATTTGGAAACGACCGGATTTAGCCCGGGCGTACATAAAATCATCGAGATCGGCGCGGTCCGGGTAGAACATGCCGCCGTTACCGGGCGTTTTTCCTCATTTGTCAATCCCGAAGTCCCGATTCCGTACCGCATCGAAGAAATCACGAAAATCAACGACGAAATGGTCATGGACGCAAGGAAAATCGAAGAAGTGCTGCCGGAATTTATGGAGTTTTGCAGCGGGGCGGTCATGGTTGCCCACAACGCGGATTTTGACATGGGCTTCATTAAGCACAATTTAGGGCAGCAGGGCAAAACGGAAGAGTTTACGGTGTTAGATACGGTTGCGCTTGCCAGAAACCTTCTGCCGGGGCTAAGCCGTTTTAAGCTGGATAATCTTGCAAAAGCGCTGGGCGTGCCGTTACAGAACCATCACCGCGCCGTGGACGATGCGGAGTGTACGGCGGGGATTTTCATTAAGTTAATCGGGATGCTAAAGGAACGGGGCATAACCGATCTAAACCAGGTTGCGCAGCTTTCCGCATCCGATCCCGGCATTATCGGGAAAATGCCAAGCTATCACGCAATTTTGCTTGCGGCAAACGACGTGGGGCGCATCAATCTCTACCGGCTGGTATCGCTGTCCCACCTGGTATATTTCCACGGGCGTCCGCGGATTCCGAAAACAGAATTTATCAAGCGCCGGGAAGGCATCCTGATCGGCTCCGCCTGTGAGGCCGGAGAATTGTACCAGGCGCTGCTAAACGGCAGGCCGGGGGAGGAAATCGCCCGTCTGGCGCAGTTTTATGATTACCTGGAGATTCAGCCGATCGGAAACAACCTGTTTATGCTGGACAACGAAAAAATCCCGGTGGAGCGCGTCGAGGATCTGCAGGAGTTAAACCGCCGGATCGTATCGCTCGGGGAACAGTTCCGAAAACCGGTTGTAGCGACCTGCGACGTGCATTTTTTAGATCCCGAGGACGAGGTGTACCGCCGGATCATTATGGCGGGAAAAGGCTTTAAGGACGCGGACAACCAGGCGCCGCTTTATCTGCGCACCACGGAAGAGATGCTTTCGGAGTTTGCGTACCTGGGGAGCGAAAAGGCGGAAGAAGTCGTTATTACAAACCCGAATAAAATCGCCGATATGTGTGAAAAAATTTCCCCGGTGCGCCCGGACAAGTGCCCGCCGGTGATTCCGGATTCCGACCGGCTTCTGCGCGATATCTGCTACCGGAAAGCCCACGAAATGTACGGGAGGGATCTGCCGTCCATTGTCAAAGAGCGTCTGGATCGGGAATTGAACTCCATCATATCAAACGGCTACGCCGTAATGTATATCATTGCGCAGAAGCTGGTATGGAAATCCAACGAAGACGGCTACCTGGTAGGCTCGCGCGGTTCGGTAGGCTCCTCCTTCGCCGCCACCATGTCCGGCATTACGGAAGTAAATCCCCTGCAGGCGCATTACCTGTGCCCCGAATGTCATTACAGCGATTTCGATTCGCCGGAGGTCAAAGCCTTTTCCGGCCGGGGCGGGTGCGATATGCCGGATAAAACCTGTCCGGTGTGCGGGCATCCGCTGAATAAAGAAGGATTTGACATTCCGTTTGAAACCTTCCTCGGCTTTAAGGGCAACAAAGAACCGGACATTGATCTGAATTTTTCCGGGGAATACCAGAGTAAGGCGCATGCCTATACGGAAGTGATTTTCGGCTACGGGCAGACCTACCGCGCTGGGACAATCGGCACGCTGGCCGATAAAACCGCCTTTGGCTATATTAAAAACTACTTTGAAGAGCGCGGCATCCATAAGCGCAACTGCGAGGTCAGCCGGATTGTACAGGGCTGCGTGGGCGTCCGCCGGACAACCGGGCAGCATCCGGGCGGCATTATCGTGCTTCCGGTCGGCGAGGAAATCGACTCCTTTACCCCGGTGCAGCATCCCGCCAACGATATGACGACCAATATCGTGACGACGCATTTTGATTATCATTCGATCGATCACAACCTGTTGAAATTAGACATTCTCGGGCACGACGATCCGACCATGATCCGTATGCTGCAGGACTTAACGGGGTTAAATCCCCAGAGCATCCCGCTGGACGATCCGGCGGTCATGTCTTTGTTTAAAAATACCGAAGCGCTCGGCATTACGCCGGAGGACATCGGCGGCTGCGCCCTTGGGGCGCTCGGCATCCCGGAGTTTGGTACGGATTTTGCCATGCAGATGGTTATTGACGCCAAGCCGCAGGAATTTTCCGATCTGATCCGGATATCCGGGCTTTCCCACGGCACGGACGTGTGGCTCGGCAACGCGCAGACGCTGATCCAGGAAGGCAAAGCGACGATTTCCACCGCTATATGTACGCGCGACGATATTATGGTGTATCTCATCCACATGGGCTTAGACAGCGAACTGTCGTTTACGATTATGGAGTCTGTGCGTAAAGGGAAAGGGCTGAAAGAGGAGTGGAAAAAAGAAATGATCGCCCACGGCGTACCGGACTGGTATATCTGGTCCTGTGAAAAGATCAAATACATGTTTCCGAAAGCGCACGCCGCGGCTTACGTTATGATGGCATGGCGTATTGCGTACTGCAAAGTATTTTATCCGCTGGCGTACTATGCGGCATATTTCAGCATTCGCGCCACGGGGTTTAGTTATGAACTGATGTGCCAGGGGCAGGAGCGGCTGCATTATTTTATGCGGGAGTATGAGAACAAGAAGGATAAGCTTTCCAAAAAAGAGCAGGACACTTACCGCGACATGCGGATTGTGCAGGAGATGTACGCCAGGGGATTTTCCTTCTTGCCGCTGGACGTCTACCGCGCGCAGGCGACGCGGTTCCAGATCATCGACGGGAAGCTGATGCCGTCCCTCGGAACGATTGACGGGATGGGGGAAAAAGCGGCGGAGGCCGTGGAGGAAGCGGCAAAAGACGGGCCGTTTCTGTCAAAAGACGATTTCAGGCAGCGTACCAAGGTCAGCAAAACCGTAATTGATTTGATGGCAAATATGGGGATTCTGGCGGATCTGCCGGAGTCAAACCAGCTGTCGCTGTTTGATTTTGCAGGATAAAGAAAAAAGAAGACAAAAAGATACCGCAACCGAATCGGTTGCGGTACTTTGAAAGGGGAAGCCGATAGTCGGACTCGAACCGACGACCTACGCATTACGAATGCGTCGCTCTACCAACTGAGCCATATCGGCGTACTTATCAGCACTAGGACAGTATACCTTGTTTTGACAGAAAATGCAAGTGTTTTTTGAAATAATTTTTGATTTTCCTCTTACCCGTTGAGATTGTAGGTCGGGCTTAGATGCTAAAAAGGCCGCAAACCCGCATGAATACTACGTTTTTGCAGGTCTGCGGCCCCTTTTCGTCCGCTTGGGGTTACGGAATAATACGGCTAATGGTGCCCAGATTCAGCGAACCTTTGTAAAAAGTTGCGGGAAGCTATAAAGAGATAGTGCCGTTTTTTCCAATACGCCATGATACGCTTTCAGCGCTTCCTTTTTCCGCTCAAATCCACATCTACATAGCGGGCGGTGACAGCTTCAAAGTTCATTGACAGGCCCAGCGACGTATTGATACCGGCCAGGGTATGTCCCAAAATTTCATAATGCAAGCGGTTCGGTTTATTGCCAGACCGTTGGTTGCCGTGGGCGTTTCACTTTAACAGGTGGGCGCCCTTTTTTAAAAGAAAAGAGAGGTGGGCGGTATTTCTGGAAAGAAAAAACAGTGTGGCATGACTATGTGACAGGGATTGCGTATGAAGGCCATGCTGTAAACTTCATAGAGAACGGGGAAAGCGGCGAGGGAAAGTATCAATTCTATTTCCTGACAGACCTGCCAGTGACGAAAAGGACAGTAAAAGAGCTGGCGGAGGCTGGAAGGAGAAGATGGGCAATCGAGAATGAAGGCTTTAATACGCAGAAAAACCATGGATATAACGCGGGGCACCGATTCAGTCATAATTATCAGGCATGGAAAAACCATTATTATCTGATTCAGATAGGCCATATGATCTCCCAGATCATGGAAGCCTGGGAAAAGCTGTGGGGAAAGGCGCGGCAGAGCAGGGAGCAGAAGCACCGGAGATTATTGGAGTCATGGAAAGGGGAACGGCTGAAAGAATGCATGACGGACGAAAAAGTCCAGATCAGATTTGAATGGTAAACAGCAGGCTGAAAGGAGGTGAAGATAAGATTGCAGTGACAACAAGACAGGTAAATGAGCAGACAAGCAGGAAAGCTATTGCCTTTTTTCAATGACAGGGAGGGTAATGCTTGAAAAAAGAATAGAAGTTCCTGCTCAGATTGCTAAAAGAAAGTTTACTCGTCAGAGCTGAATCAATTACAACATATTTTACAAAATTAAATAATTGTTATATTATTATAGATAATGTTCCATGTTTGAAATGCAGTCAATGCGGAGAAGAATTTTTAGTTTCTTCAGTTGCAGAGAAAATTGACAGCATTTTGGATAACATAGAAAAAATTGCAAGCAAAATCTTCATTTTGGATTATGTTAAAGCTGCTTAAAAAAGAATTATTCCATTTTTGAACCCGCTGTATGACGTTTGCAGATGTTCAAAACGGATAACTGCACAATGGGAATATGAAAAACGTATATAGAGGCGATTATAATTGAAAAAATGGGGACAAAAAACATCCCCATTTCCTAAATTAACGCTTGCAAATGAGCAAGGTATCATTTATAATCAAATCAGAGACAGTTAAGGATTCTGCAATGTCCGATGATTGTCACCGGAAACTAAAATTTCTAGTTTTTTACAAGGCTATCCCCTATTGCCGTAGGAGATAGCCGTTTTACTTTTTATGATGGTTGTCGAGATAAGATAAAGCTGTAAATATAACTAACAGCAACGTCAAAACTTCTAACGTATCCATATGTACCTCCTTTCCGTTTCCGGAAAGCACAACCACCAGACTATCCCTACGCTGTCCTAATCTGACTATGGAATATTATAGCATATTTTGCGAGAATTTTTATAATATTTTAAATAATTATTTCCTTAAAACATACCCCTAGACCTCTAAATCCATCCGGGGGTATTTCCATTACTTATAATTCATCTTTTACCAGTATTTCCATTTCATCCATAACATTGCTATCTGCAATCGCTTGTAATACAAATGTACTGCCTGCCACCTTTTCATCATCAACACATAATGTAATCTGATTTTCATTTACAATTTGTTCTACCTCAAAATCAGCAAGGACATTCCATGCAAAAGCCACGTTATCAGCTTCATTTCCAGCATTATCCGTAATTTTAAGTGTATATTTCCTTCGTATACCGTATGTCAGTTCTGGTTTTCCTATGATTTTATATGTATAGAATACATTCGGATTACCAGCTATCACAATACCGCTTGTCTCAAAAGTATCTTTCTCAATCCAGTATGCTTTGAATGCCACTGATCCATCTGAAAGAAAAGTCACTTTTCCAGTGCCGTCAATAGAAGCAACACTTGTATCCGTACTTTCCCATGTTACCATACCAGTTGTAATTACGTTATTAATATAAAGTGTTGCTGATAACTGTACAGTATCGCCAATCACATACGTATCTTTCGATAATCCATCAATAAAAATCTTTAAATGCTCTATTGGTTTTTCATTTGTAACAACTTCTGTTATAACATGCAGAATCCCGTCTTTGTAATAAACATTATGCACTTTGTATGTCCGCCCAAACTCATTGAAAGTATCATCAATCTGGATTTGCCTACTCAGTGAATTGGACTCTGTGATAAACTCCATTGTGCCGTTAATGAGTGATAACATATTATTGCTTTCTGCTAATCCGTCTTTCATTGCAGATGCATAACACGGTATCCCTATCACTTCCCTGTTGTTCAGTGTTATCATTCCATTACAGGCTAATGTACTTGATTTATAGTAACAATGGTTTTCTTCTGTTTCGCGATTGACAAGAATATAGATCTTGTTTCCATATGATATTAAACTGCCCTAAACAACTGGCGCATTCGTATAGTAATAAAGCGTAATTCTGTCTTCGTAATTATTTCCATCGTCATTACGCCGCATAAACGCCTGAAATTCATTTCCAGACGTATAAGCCGTTATATTTCTGCCTTCACGCTCCATAGTGGCATCAAATATCGTTTCAAGCGGTGTATACATCAGATTTATGCCCATGATATGCCCTCCTAACGTGTGTAATACATAAATGTAAAGTCAGAGTCAGCATAATGCATTTCTGCCTTGATTCTGTTGATTTCTGCTCTTAGGTCTTTTAAACGGTTCCGTAATGATGTGGCAGCTTCGCCGGATGTAACAAATTCAGTTTCAATTTTCCGGTACATGTCAATTATTGCTTAGTAAAGTTTGCAGGATAGAGTATACAGTCTCTAACAGCTTCGCATGATCCGTATTTTTATCGAATGTTTCATATGCTTCAAGACCATTCTCATTTAAAAAGTTTTCATATGTTTCTTCTGGGTAATACTGTCTGTTGTTCAGTTCAACCATTAATCTTTGGTAGTTTGAAAATCCTGATCCTAATTCATGATCGGGCGTTCTGCTATATTGATTGTCTGTGTACTGTCTGGTTTTATTTTCGCTCATATATTTTATTCCTCACTTTCTTTTGAATATCTTTTGCTGATTAGCTTAGATAAATATCTGCGTATCTTGAGCCATAGATATCAACTGTATATTCTATTTTTTCAACGTCATATTCTGTATCGCCTATGGTAATGACTCCAAGACTGTCTATGAGTGAAATTTCCTGCAAGCTGAAAAAGTTTATTCCTGGAATGTCTTCTACATCTAATACTTCTCCATTATAAATGAACCTTGCCATGATGATATTTGGGTCTTCCTCAAAATAAAGTATGGCATGATTCCTGTCTATCAACTGGAAATTTTTCAGTTTGAAACATTTTGTATATTCTTCATTAAAATATGTATTCAGATCATTTTCCATTTGCGAATACAGGTCATTTTCTGATTCATATTCTACTATGCGTACTGCGTTGTCAATCTTAGCCATATGGTCTTGTTCCTTTCTGGTTTGAATGTATTTTTTTGTTCGCCAATTTTGGCGAGTGAAATTCGATATTCTATTTTTAAGCACTAAAATAAAGGCACTGCTAACTGTATTTCTACAATCAGTAATGCCTTTATGATAATGTTTAAATTATTGAATTATTTCAAAATGCCGTAATGCTTCTTCTACAGCTTTTTGTCTCTCAGGTGTAACTTTTTGCTTTCTATAGTTTATTTCCCCATCTTTCCTGTTATAATCTCCAACTTCAAGCCCTAATGAACGTTTAACCTCCGCAATCGTGGTACTTTTCACACTAATATTATATTTCTCCTGTATATAATCCATAATCATTTTATAAGTTACCTTTACTTTTGGCTTATATTCTGACACAATAGTATCATAATCCATCGTAACTTCAATATATGACGTAGGTTTTTCGTGGGTTAATAAAACAACCGTCTCCACTGTCATTGAATGCAATATTATTGAAAAAATCAATGCGCAGATACAGTCAGGAAATATTGCCACGGAT
>OFHB01001740.1_pt1 | contig 12150 bp, 17 predicted proteins | sample 1521881 | NCBI WGS metagenome assembly OFHB01 (sample SAMEA3504090, study PRJEB24116) | mouse gut metagenome | biome: mouse gut; feature: mouse-associated habitat; material: faeces | place: Denmark | collected 2011
TACTTATTATTCATAATTTATAGGCTGTATTTCCGTACCTATTTTTTTCAAATCCTGTACTTATTTCTGTCACTTTCATCTGTACCTATCTGCTGAAACCTGTGTCTGTACCTAAATTACGGAACACCTGATATTTACTGCGTTTGAGGGCTGTGCCGCTGTTCTTTCCTTTAACAAATAGATTAATGGATAATAGCTATTAAGTTGTTATATAAAGGATAGAATGATAATACAGTCTGTAATAGAACATTACAGTAGTAGCACCTATCTCACTTAAAAGAATTATCAGAGCAGCAGCACGTTCTTATAACATAGCTGTCAATCATTTAAGACAGCAGCACTTTTATACTCCTGTAGCTGTCACCCTCTGCCATAGATTTTATCTCCATAGCAGAGAGCGGCAGTAGCAGGATTAATACTCACTTGTGATTGCTTCAGCTTCATCAATCGTCATTAAGTTATTCAAAGGGCGGCTGAACGATACAATCGGAGTGCCTGTATGTTTTATGACCAGATAGCCGCTGTACTTTTCATTGTTTATCCAAAAGTTTTCTTTCTTGATTTGTAAGCCCTTCTTTTTTGCCCGATACCGTAATCGCTGTTCGCGGTTCTTTAATTCCCTGTCCATATTTTTCTCCTTTCTATGATGGTTATTTGTATCTGGCGGCAACAACAATAATTTTCTGGTATGAAGTTACCGCCTTGCACTGGATTGTCGGCTTTTTATTCCTGTTGTTCCTTATGCCTCGATTTCTCGTATTCTGCCAAGACTGCATTATATTCTTCATTACTAAGGTATTGCCGTAAATCGCCTATTTTCAGCCCCCACAAATCTTCCCTAGACGTTAGATAATACAACCCTCTATAACTCATATCCGCAACATAGAGCGGTATTACATAGACTTCTTTTTCCCCTCGGTGATTAGAATAGTACATAATATCCTCAATGTTAATGAATTTCTTTATGGTTACGCCAAATCTGCTCCCATGCCATCCCTTGTGGTATCCGACAAAGAAATCAGCAGTTTTTTTATCCAATGTATAACTGACTGCATATTCCTCGATTAGAGAATTTTCTGCCATGCCACGGTACACCATTACAGTACCGTCCTTGCGTACCCCGTCCTTTAAGAGTGCCACATTGCCTGCTATCCTCTGTGCTTTCAGTTCTGCCGTTTCCTCAACGTTGATGTAATTTGACATACATTGCAACATTTCAACATAATCAATATCGTAATACTGGTAAAGAACGGAAAGCATAAGCGGCATCCTGAACCGCACAGGAATTTCATTGTAGATAGCCTTGAAATATTCCCAAGGCACTTCACTCTCATGCGGGAAGCAACCAGTAACAGTTAATAATTTGTCCTCACACTCTTCATAACTGTCTGTCGGTAAAATACAGTTATGAAGAAATCTTTCCCGTTCTAAGAACCTGGCTTTTTCGCAAAAATATTTTGCATCATCCAGCGTCATAGATTTTTCCTCCTAATCTTCAATAATGAATAATGTGTCAAAATCTTCGTTTAATGCTTCGCTTGCTTTCCTTGCCGTTGCAGGTCTTACACCGCCGCCTTTTTCCATATTAAAGACTACTGACGCATTGACCTTCATTGCCTTGGCAAGCCCTGTGATTGAGTAGCCTTTTCTTATTCGGATGTCCGTAAAGGCTTCTCTTGCTTTAATCTTCATCTTTCCTCACCTCCTGACGCTATGATACAGACTATTTTCATACATTCCAATCACATGATATATTGCTTTTTATTTCTTTTTCTGATATGTTTTTATACAATGGCATTGTATATTTTCAGGAGGGAACAGCATGGATTATCAAAAAAGTGATTACAAAAAGATTTTCAGTGAAAGACTGTATGAATTATCTGAAACGTATGTACAGAGAAAAAAGCAGGAGATAACGGAGAAAAATAAGGATATTGACAAGCAAAATAGAGAGAAAAAGAAAAAAGCCAAACTCCAAATAATGAATATCGGCGACCTGCATCTTATACCAAAGATTAAATCCTACTCTCTTGATAAAATGGTTGAAGATATAGAGAATAGGTATCAGTGCGGCATTGATATCCGAAATTTCAATCTATATAGAAAAGGCGGCTCTTTTCCAAGTGACCCGTATATGATAAAGTCCTTCGCGGATTTCTTTCAGGTATCGTTTGAATATATGTATGGATTTAGTGACATTCCAAATGAACTAAATGAGAAATTACAGGAGACAATCCATTTAAACAGTACGGCAATCAACACCCTGATAAGTTATAATGACAACCCGACTGTCCTTACTGTCATGAATGCCTTGCTGTCAGACAAAGAGAGTTCTGCTTATCTGTTGATGAATATGTATGAAGAAGCATACCAGACATATAAGCAGGAAAAATCCATAGGCTCAATGGGCGAATTTGATACTGATATATTATTGAAGAAATTTATTAATACAGAATCCTTTAGCAGATACCTTGAAAAACATCTCCTACTGTTTGCAAAGGAAGATTTTAAACAGCGTATTGAATCAGAAGCAGACTACGATAACTGGCGTTCTTTTCATTATGATGAATACGAAAAGGAAATGATACAGGATTTACAATCTACACAGGATTCAGGTTCAGGAACTATAACACCAATGGATAAAACAGAGAAAAATCCATAAATTAATCTTCACGTGTAACATAATGATACAGAATGCCGTATATCTTTTAAAGACATTACTGACTGTTGTAGTCTGAAATTTATTCTTTACTGGTGCAAAAAGCGACTAGGAACAATGGAGCAAATAAGGCTTGGAGCGTAAAGCGACAAGCCGGATACAATAAATCTCAAAATATCAAAAAGGAGATACCTTCATTATCGAGAAGTATCTCCTGCATTGCAATATTATGATGCATTTCTTTTATAATTTAGAAATATTCTTTATTAAATTGTAGGTGTTTACTCTCTCTGTTCTCTTACATATTCTTCCATCTTTTCAAAAAGTAAATAAATAGTTCTTCTAATAACCAATATCTTCTAAAATTGTGTTTGTAATGATAGCGTATTCATGCCATAAATAAAAATATCCTGCTTGTCCATTTTTTAATTCATTCATGGAATGTAATTGTTCTTTTTTCTGGAACCTTTCTGTAAAAATGGGATATGTACCGTTCCATGGTTTAAAAGCTGTTCCTGCGAAGTGAAGAATTGCAGGAGAATAATTAGGTTTTTCATTCATTCTGTCATAATACCAAAGACAGAAATTATAAGGCATATACCATAAATTCCGTATTTCAGGAAAACCATAATATCGTACATCACCTACAAATGTTGCAGATAGAAGTCCTTGGTCTCCCCAATAGATATTATGGTTATCATCTCCAAAGAGTTCTCGGAGCTTTAGAGATAAATATTGATAATCCGCTAACGTTCTTTCATCTTTCCTCATCTTGTCCAAATTCATCATGTATGAACCTGAATTAAAAATTCCTCTCAGGATTCCAGGAAGTCCTTCTTTCCAATCCCCTAAGTCATCCGCACTAAATAGTTCCAGATTTCCATTATATGGCTTATACCTTGAACCCGTCACCACAAGGCTTTTTCCTTGAAAATCATAATGATAATATGGAGCGATATCACCGACTATCAGAGTGTCGCCTGCGTCAAGGTATAAAACCCTGTCAATTTCATCAGGCAGAAGCAAATGAGCGCATAAAGAATAATATGCTTCGCCAGTCCATCCAGTTCCATATTCAGCCAATTCTGAATAGACCTCTGCATGTGGCACTAAAATCTCATGAAAATGAATCTTACAATTCTCCAGTTCCTCACATAGAGCTTCTAACATTTCTATGTTATTCCGACTGACATGGCTGTGGAGAAAAAAGAAATCAATGTCTGCGTCCTTTAGATTATGCGCCATTGCTGTAAGTCCTACCGCTACATAGGGCACTAAATTATTATCACAAGATGTCATGATATTGTATTGTTTTCTCATGTTTGTGTTCCTCTCTTTTCTTTAGAATATAAATATTAAGTGGTTATAATCGAAAATTTGTTCTGTTCTCATTTTTATACATTTATCCTATTTGTATAAATGTAACAATATGCGACATTTAGTATTCTACAACATAATTCTTATTTTGTTAATACCAAACACATACTTTTTTATAATTGATACAATATGAAAATAAAACGAGGTGAATATATGCCGCAAAATAGAATCAGCTTAAAACTGTTGGAACTTCGGCAACAGCATAATTTGACACAAAAGCAATTATGTGAGAATTTAAACATCAGTCGGTCAGTTTATTCATATTTTGAATGTGGTCGAAGGATACCCGATATAGATACTCTTTTAATGTTCTCAGAATACTATGAGGTTTCATTAGATGAATTGGTGGTCGGCTCTTCTAGTAAAATGGATACATCTGTTAAAGATACATCTGCCTATGATTTAGGGATTGCCCTTGTGCGTCGCCTTCAATCAAAGCATATTCCGATTGAGAACATTATGAAGTTGTCAAAAGCGGATTTTGATTTTTTAACTGATTACAAGAAACTGACAGCGGAAAATCAGGCAGAACTGAACTATTTAATGAATTATAAAATAAGAAAGCAATCTGAATAGCTGACCTCTTACCAGAAGAAAGTAAGAGGTCTACTTTTTATAACCAACATTCAGCAAGTAATTTTGCAAGATATCTCATGCCTAACTTAAATCCCTCATGCTGTGAAGTCAAGGCAACAGAAAACATAGCGTCTTGCAGTGTTTCCAATTCATCAACGCTTAATTTGTCCTCAAATGGTTTAGAAAGTCGGATCACTTCCTCGATAACACGTTCCTCCATATGTACCACTTCTTTCTCGTGTCTAACGACATTCTCATAGATTTTCAATAATTCGCTCATGCGTTTGTCCTCTCTTTCCTTGTTTGATAATCCCAAAATGTCAGAACATGAATCAGTTCGTACATTTGTTCGTATTTCAGTTCTTTCCAGTCTGACAGGTTATAAAGTTCCGCTAGTAGAAAATCAAAGAATCTTTTTTCAATACCTTTCTGGCGAATCAAATTGCATAAAATCTTATACTGGCATTGTGTGTACCCGTCTGATACTGGCTTATTTTCAGTCGTTCGTAAATTCTGGTAAATTAAATCTTTATTGTCGTAATTGAGCAATTTCATAAGTCTACCGCCTTTCCCCATATTTCCTCACATTCTGAATAGCAAGGGCAATAACTGCAAAAATCAAAATCACATTCGCCGACTGCATAGCCGCCGTAACCTACGATAGGAACACACGTTGATAGATAATCACTGCAATTACGGCAACAGGAACAATACTCCCCTACTGCCTGACCCTGAAAATAACACATAGTAACACTTCCTTTCTGGCAAAAAAATAAAGCCTTAAACGGCTTAACAATAGGTTCTGTCAATGGTTTCATAAGCAAAACAATTTCCGTAGAATCTCCATTTTCCGTCACATTCGGCAAACGTCATATAAGTTGCCCTAAGTCGGCGGTCAATATCGTAAACATGGCTGTGCGGTTCTCCAACTTGCAGATATCCATATGACATTGCTCTTGGCGGCATTACGTTCATAAAGTAATCCACAAGGTTTTCTTCCACAATATCCCCTTTGCGGAGATAATCATAAATGCTTGTCCTGCCTGTACGGTCAGCAAAATCTGTCCATCCGTTTAAAGTTTTGATTTCTGTACTCATAACAAAATCCTCTCTTTCTTATTAATATACGTGCTTCATCACGTCCAGAATGATTGCGCTGTGGCTGTCTGCTTCAATGTTCACTCGTCTTGTGCCGCCGCCCTTAAATGTAATCTGTGCTGTATTATCATCAACCAGAGATAAACTGATAATGTCCAGATTTGCAGATATAAGGGTTAGTTCAAAAATGGTTATAAAATCAGATTTGTTCATATTTGCTCACACTCCTTTCTTTTAATCTAGTGCAAACTGTTTAGATTTGCTGTGTACCGTCTGACTGCCGTATTTCATGCGAATTTCAGAAAGTGACACTTCTTTCTTGTGATACCGTTTGTACTCGCCATAGTGCCAACACCAACATTTTTTACGTGGAGCGAATTTGAAACCAACGCTTTTCAGCAGTTCCCTATACTCGTAGCCGCCATGAATCCATATCCACGTTCCGATGATTTCTATATCCGCATTGATATGGATAATGTCATTGACAACCTCCTTAAACGCTTCATTTTCGGCTTTATTATCGTAGGTGGAAGATTGACCGTCTGTGCTGTTCTCGTGGCTCATATGGGCAAATAAGTGGTCATACTCGGCGTTGATTTCCTGTGTAATCTCTATCCTGCCGCCGTCATTGTCTGGGTGGTATTTCTTTAACAATTCCCTGTACCTTTTCCTCAATTCCTCGACTGTCTTAATTCCTGCAAAATACCTGTTCATCTGTTCATGCTCCTTTCGCTCTGTTCTGTTTTCAGGCATAAAAAATAAGCCTTTTACCGTCATGCTTGGGACGTGTAGTATTACAATCTGGATATGTATTCGCTTGGATTCCCCTCTTTGAACCGCCCCCTTTCCTGCCGCTCACTCCATAACAAGTCTGTCAATTCTTCCTGTGAATGCGGCTGATACTGGATAGACAGTAACTTGCCATATTCCATATCAGGATAGCCGCTAATCCTATCATCTGCACTCTGGGTGCGGTAACCATGCTCATACTGCATTACAACCGTTTCAGATTTAAGGGATGCCGTCTGAATGTGCTTATAATGTGCCATATAATCAAGCGCATAAATATTTCCCATAACTGAACCCTGTGCGCCGCCTATAACTTCAACCACAAAAGCAAGAATCGGGTCGCTTGTCAGCTCTGCGTAGAAAGAGAATGTGTTAAACTCCCTTGTATCTTTCAAGAGTGTATTCCTTTCCAGTAAAAGCCACGTTCCTGCTGTCCTGCATAACCATATAAAGGTTTTGTCCTGCTGTTCCTGCCTGTCTGCCGCTTCGGTCAACATTTCCCTGTCAATCTCAAAATCAGACTGATAATGTTTGGTGTGCTTCTGCACTACATTCCCCATAAAAGATAGAATGTCTACGTTGCTGAACTTTGTCCTGTTCTTAATCCTGCTTGCCATAATGAATTGCTCCTTTCGCTTGATTATAAATATCTTTTCTTTCCATCACTGCATACCGCTTTAATGAATAGCATTGTTCCGCTTTCCTTTGCCTTTCTGACTACAATTTCCGCTTGCTCTAATAATGGGGTTTTTCCGTAATACTTACTGCTGTCTGTGGGGTTCTGCGGACACACATAGATTTCATAGTACAGAATTGTATAGTCTGCCATACCTGCATTTCTCCTTTCATTTGATTGATTTTTAGGCAACAAAAAAGAGCCTGTTTTTCGACTGGCTCTAAAGTCGTTGAAGATTAACCGCCGCCATACAAGGGGGGTGGGGTATACAACTTCGATTTTGTTTAAAAGCTATTGTGTAGGTGCGCCCCCAAATTATATATAGGATTTTTCCCTATACTGGCGATTTGTACACAATATGGATAGATAAAACCATTGAAAAATCAAGGGTTAAGCGGAATTTGGAAACGGCAGACGTTCCCGCTTTTGAGTCCGTCACGTCTACCAATTCCATCACACCGGCGCGCAGGAGGTATTATACTACATTCCTCCCCAAAGCGCAAGGGGTTACTCCCCCGGTTTTTCCGAATTTTCCGTCCCGTCCTCCTCCAGATCCAGATCCGCCGCCGTCAACGCCATCAGATCCTCCTTCCCCGGAGCCTCCATGGCCGCCACCCGGTTGGCCTGCCGGGCCACCGCCGCCTCAAAGATATTCCGCACGTCCCGGGCGTTGCCGAAGTTCTCGTCCCGGCGGTCATACATCACCTGGAACGCCTCCGCCGCGGCCTGATCCGTCTCCTCGTCCAGGGTGTACCCGTTCTTTTTGCACACCGAGCGGAAAATCTCCGCCAGCTGCTTCCCATCGTAATCCTCAAAGTAGAAATATTTGTTGAAGCGGCTCTCCAGCCCCGGGTTGGCGTGGATAAAGTCCCCCATCAGATCGGTATACCCCGCCACAATGACGATCAGATCGTCCCGGTGGTCCTCCATCCCCTTCAGCAGCACCTCGATGGCCTCCCGGCCGAAATCGTTGGCGTTGTCCTGGTTGGCCAGGGCGTAGGCCTCGTCGATGAACAGCACCCCGCCCAGGGCCTTGTCCACCGCCTCCTGGGTTTTCAGGGCGGTCTGCCCCACAAAGCCCGCCACCAGCCCGGACCGGTCCACCTCCACCAGCTGCCCCTTGCTCAGCACCCCGACGGCGTGGTAAATCTTTGCCAGCAGGCGGGCCACCGTGGTCTTGCCCGTCCCCGGATTGCCCATAAACACCAGGTGCAGCGACATGGGCGGCACCGGAAGTCCCGCCTCCGCCCGGAGGCCCCGCACCTTCACCAGGTTGATCAGCCCCTTCACGTCCTCCTTCACCTTGTCCAGCCCGCACAGCCCGTCCAGCTCCGCCAGCAGCTCCTCCAGGCTGGGCTTCGGCTCCGGGGGGGCCTCCCGCGCCTCCGCGCCCCCGGCCTTCTCCGGGGCGGGAACCGCTGCCTCGTCCTCCGGCTTCCCCGTGGGCACGGGCCTGCCATCGGTGCGGCGGGCCACAAACTCGTTCACGTCCAGCCCGGACTTGCCGCCCTTCACCCCGCAGTGGTCGCAGTAGCTGGACAGGGAATCGGCGCAGGAATTGACAAACCCCGCCTCCGCCTCGCTCACCTTGCCGTCCACCGCCGCGAACAGCAGCAGCATCAGGGTGAACGTGTCCACAAAGCGGCGGCTCTGGCTGGTGTCCCGCTCCAGATCCGCCTGGATCATCCGGCGGAAAAAGCCGGGCAGCACAAAGCGGTCATACTCCTCCACCAGGGAGGCCAGCTCCCAGTACAGCACCGTGGGCACCGGGTTCCCCTTGGCGTAAATGGCGTTGTAGTATTCCACGTGCCGGGGGGTCAGGGCCTGGTCCGCCCGCCACACGCCGCAGGCGCACTGGCGCAGGAAGCCGTCGGCCTCCCGGCCGAAAGCCACCCGGGCGGCGGCGTCGGTGATCTGCCGCCGGAAGGCGGTCGCCGCCTCGTCATATTGCTTATGGACGGCGGCGGGGGTCATGGGCTGGGACATGGCGGACACGCTCCTATTCTATGATCTGATATGGATTAAGCGATCGGATGAGGTCACACCATGGCCTGCTCCAACGCCTCCAGAAAGGTCTGCTTCTCCAGGGGCTTGTAGAGGAAGCCCTTGGCCCCGATGCAGTCCGCCTCCTCTATGGTGTCGTCGTAGGCCAGGGAGGACACCATGACAATCCGGGCCTCCGGGTGCTCGTCCAGCAGCACCTGGGCCGTCTCCAGCCCGTCAATCCCCGGCATAATGATGTCCAAGGTCACGATATCCGGCGCAACCTCGGCGTAGCGGGCAATGGCCTCCTCGCCGTTCTCGCAGTAGGCGGCCACCTCGTAGTCGGTATCCTCCAGCAGCTTGCAGATCTGATACTCCAGCACCCGGGAGTCATCTACCACCATAAGCCGTTTTTTCATACAAATCGTTACCTCTTTCTGTTAATTCATCAGATTGACTGGGCCTCGCGCTCCCCATAGGGCGCATGCTGGATCAGCTGGGCCCGCTCGTTCCGGTCATCGGCATAGGTCAGCACGATATGCCGCAGATGGTCCTCCGGCACGTACCGCCCCCGCCGGAAAACCGGGGGGCTGAATCTGGCCGGAACCCGCGTCTCCCGGAACAGCCGGGAGACGATGTGTCCGCACAGCACGTTGAAATACTCCTTGGTGAAGTCCTCTACGTCCCGGTCCGTCACGTCCTCCCGCTGCATCATGCCCCGGGTCAGCCGGACGAACATGGCCGCCTCCGCGCTCATGGACAGGCAGGTATCGAAGCCCCGCTCAAAAACTGCGTATACGGTAAAGACCTCCCCGCTGGGCTCGGCCTCGCCGGGGGCCAGGCAGATGCCCGCCTCCCGCCGGGTAATGTCCCGCACCACCTGGTCGAAGATCTCCGTCAGCCGCTCCCGCGGCACGCTTGTACTCATAGTCCGCCTTCTCTCTGTTGAATCGTCATCATGTCACCACAATTTCCCCATTGACCAGTTTGGCCACGCACTGGCGGTGCTCGTGCCGCAGGCGGATCATCTCGTCCCCGAAGCTGATCTCCGTCCCGGCGTACACCACGCCGCACTCCAAACGGCCCTTCTCTTCCTTCTCCTCATCCGGCTTGATGCCGGACACCTCCTCCTCCAGCTGCTTGAACTTCATTTCCGCAGCGGACAGCTTGACGCGCAGCTTGCTCAGGAGGCTGGCCTTCACCGGGTTGTCCGGCTGGCACTCCAGCTTCTCCAGCTCCAGCTCCAGCTCCCGCAGCTCCTTCCGCACCGTCTCCCGCTCGAAGTTCGTACAGGGCAGGCCGCCCAGGGCGATGGCGGTCCGGCACTCCGACGGGGCGCCCACGGCCTTGGCGGTAACCTTCCCGGCGGCCCAGATCCGGCCCCCCATGATGCTGCCGCGCCCGGAGCAGACCAGGACCTCTCCGTCGCAGTAGATGCTGCCGTTGAGGATGCAGTCCGTCTGGAGGTTCTCCCGGGCATAGATCACGGAGTTCTCAATGTACTTGGAGAACACGCTGCGGTGGGAGCGGACAATGGTGGTGCCGTCCCCCAGGATGCCCTTGACCACTACCAGGTCGCCGCCGGCCTCCACCGCGCTGCCGGCCTCTATCACGCCGTCCACATGGATGTTCCCCATGGCCCGGACGGTGAAGCCGCTGAGCACATCCCCCTTGATATTGATGTCCCCCAGGAAGTTGATGCTTCCCGTGGAGAAGTCCACGTTCCCCGGAATGTCCAGCACAGGCTTGACCTGGAAGCTGTGTCCGGTATACTCCACGTGGCCGGAAATAGAGGCCAGCAGGGAGCACTCGTCCTCGCTGATCTCCGTGTTTCGCCCCTTGGGCAGGGGGACGCTCTTGCCGCTCTTGGCGGGGACCTCCTGGTCCAGCACCGTCCGGCCCGGCTCGCCCTCGGTGGGCTTGATGAGCCGGCAGATCTCCTGGCCCTGCTTCACGTTTCGGATCAGGTTCAGGGCGGTGTAGTCCACCTGGTCGTATTCGTCCACCTCCAGCACCCGCTCGATCACCCGGGGAAACCGGTCTATAATATTGCCGTTCTCCCCGTCGAAGGCGGGCTTCCCCTTGGCAATGGGGTACAGGGTAAAGTACTTGCGCTCGTCGTGGCTCAGCCGGTCGGCCAGGCGGGTGTTCACGCCGTAGCTGATTCCCTGCTGGACCATCGCCCGGTAGAGCATATCCCGCGACAGCTCCTCCCCGGCCCCTACCGGCGGGAGCACGAACACCCAGGCGTACAGCTTATCCGCCGAGAGGAAGAAGCAGGGCCGGGCGTCCAGGACCACAGGCTCGGCCTCCTTTTTCTCCCCCGCCTTCTTCTTGGCCTTGCCGTCGTCCTTTTCCGCGTCCTTTCCAGCGGGCTTATCCTTGGATTTCCCGCTGTTTTTATCCTTGCCCTGGCCTTTCTTGCCTCTGGCCTCCTTCAGCCGCGCGTTGCACTCCTTATTGACGACGGTGCGCAGGCGGACCTTTTCCCGCCTGATCAGCTCCGAGGGGAGCTCGCCGTCCTCGTCCAGGCAGAGACGGGGCGCGGGCAGATATCCGGCCTCCTGCCGGCGCTGGTTGTAGAGACGGTAAATCTGATGCTCCGCGCTCAGCTCCAGCAGCGACTGGTTGAGCACGCCGGGGCCGGAGGACTCCGGAGCCTGCTCGGATTCGGGCTCCAGCGTTCCGGCGCTCTCCTTATCCGGCGGCTTCGCGGAGGGCTGGCCGCGCAGAAGCGCCGCCAGCTTATCCTTGATCGACATATTGCCGTCATCACTTCCTTTCCAAAGGTGTTTCACAGAAATGAAACCATTTCACGAAAACGCCGCCGCACTAGAGCATATGGCCGGCGGTGCCGGACCGCAGCGGATTCGGATAGTTGATGGAGAGCAGCTCCGCCACCTTGTTGGTATTGTTGGCCCAGTTGTGGGGCTGGTTGGAGTGGATCTGCACGCTGTCCCCGGGATAGAGGGTGTAGCGGCTGTTCTCCACC
>OFHB01001742.1_pt1 | contig 12134 bp, 12 predicted proteins | sample 1521881 | NCBI WGS metagenome assembly OFHB01 (sample SAMEA3504090, study PRJEB24116) | mouse gut metagenome | biome: mouse gut; feature: mouse-associated habitat; material: faeces | place: Denmark | collected 2011
GCAGGTCATGCTCCGCCCGCCTGGTCTCCTGGATTCTGTCCTTCAGGTTGACATAAGAGCGGGGAGACGGCAGAGATTTTGGGCGTACCCCCCGCTTTTTTGCCTGGTTGAGGGAATCGACTTCAGCTTGGAAGAATGCAACAGGGTCAGCCATCCCGCCTGCGGTGAGTGTCTCCATTGAACCCAGCGACTTGTAGCATCTGTAGGCTTTCAAGAGGGTTTTGGGTGTCGGTCTGCTCCTAAAGATTATGGTGCCAACTTCTAAACACGGGGCAAAAATTCTTTGATATACTTTTCGCTTTCCTATATAAATAATAGTGAAGAGTAGCGATACTCGCATGAAAAGCGCTCTGCCGCTTTGAGAGCAGATCATTTATGAAAGGTGCACCCTCGCCCCTGTTTGATTTCTGATTTCAACTTATATTCAACACATATAAAATAACTCAGGAGTATTATCAAAGATATCATACTATTAAAAATCAAAAGCCCATTTGATGAAGCCCATTCAAAATTCTTTATAATAAAATAGACGATTCACCATACAAAATTATATGCAATTGAGTAAGCGAAAAACCTGCGCATATAATAGCAAGCCAGTTTTTGCGCATAGTCCCATATTCCTTTTGATTTTCTGGAGGTTACTGTATTATAGCCAGTCCCGGAGCCATAACTGCTTGGATGTCTAAGGCTTATATACATAACGAGAAACATTACAGATAAAAATACATTTGGTAAAAAAGAATACATTCCCCACCTCCCATAGCAGTTCTTTCGTCTCCGCATCCGGCCCGGAATCGATTGCATCCAATATTATCAGGGGCTCCCTCCCTCTTCCAGATATAGCCCCACCCGGCTCTCCAGATGATCGATTACCATTTCCTCACTTCCCGGCCAGCTCCAAAGCCTTGCGGAAATCGCTGCTGTCAAAATTCATTGTCCCCGTCTCCGCGTCCAGAAGATATGTATCATCGATTCCATGGCTGAGAAAGCTTGTGATAAAATAAGACCCGTAATCGCCCCCATAAAAATTGAAAATCGCTTCCAGCTCCGGCCTGTCCTCCACACACTGCTTCCAGGCAGGACTTCATGATCCGCGCCAGGATTGCCTTTTCAGACAGGACACGCTTGCAGGCAGCATCATAGCCCGCATTGTCATCCGTAACATGCAGCCCTTGGGCGATTGTTGTTTTCTCGTCCACCGTCCTCCCCTTCTTTCACTTTATTTTACCGCAGTTTTGCCGAATCGTCCACTACTTTTATAGTTATTGTCTGTATAATGGGGCTAAAACCCTTGCCTTACGGCGAAACCTTTAGGATGATTCCGTTACTACAAGATTAGAATGATCCGTGCCGGCTGCCGGCCCTACGTCCCAGAGCTGATCCGCCCGCCCCCGTCTATGGCGTCTGCCGGACTTTCCAGCGGCAGCGGGTTCTGTCATGATATCAAAATTGTTCCTATAGGAATGGATTCGAAAGCCTATTCCTCCAGCTTATCTTTCTATAGAGACATAGGAACGATTTTACCTGCTGTAAACTCAAAAATGTAATCCGAGAGTTCCTCGATATCACCCGAAATATGGCTTGTGAGCAATATAAGCCTGTCTGGAGATTTTAATTTTAAGAGCAATCGTTTTATCCGTGCCACACCTTGCTTATCTAAGCCGTTAAATGGCTCATCTAAAATAATGATTTTTTGGTCTTCCATAATTGCCTGAGCAATGGCAAGCCTTTGGCGCATACCTAATGAAAAGTTTTTTACTTTTTCCTTATTGTCAGGATTCAATCCGACTACTTTTAATGCGGCTATTATATCATTGTCGTCAATTATTTTGTTTATCTGTGCCAGGTATCTTAAATTCTCAAATTGTGTATAGTTTTCTATAAATCCAGGTTTTTCTATGAGAACGCCTAAGTCCGGTAAAAAATCAATGTCCTTTCCGATTACCTTGTCGTCTATGGTTATAGTGCCTCTGTCGGCTTTCAGGAATCCGCAGATGGTTTTGAAAAATACGGATTTCCCTGAACCATTGGCACCTATAAATCCATAAATATTGCCAAAATGCAATTCTAAATTGACATTATTTAAAACTACATTCCCCTTAAATCTTTTTGATAAATTTTTTGTCCTTAACATACATTTATCCTCCTTCTCTTGATTAGCTTATAATACAAAAATATTAGAATGAAATCCATGCCTACGACTGACAGTAAAAGCAGTATTATTGGAACTTGGGTTTTGAGAATTAAAAATCTCACTGTTGACATTGCAAGTAAAATTGGTACTGGTAAAACTGTGTTCAATATATAAATAGCAATAATATATAGGTAGCTGTTTTCTACTAAATAGCAATTGCTCAATATTATGTATATGATTATCATTCCACAAAATCCTAAAGCATCCATTAGCAAGTATAAAAGGCATGCCGTGGCCTGTTCAAGATAAAATCCAACGAAACAATAATATATAATGTGGGAGATGGTAAGACCTGATTCCCCTAACATGATTACGACTATGGTATACGCGCATATCAATTTATTATAATTGGTTATTCTGGCTAAAATATATACCATTATATCGCTTGATAGTTTATCTATGATTTTGCCTACAGTGATAAAAACTATCGAGATATTTAAAATCTTTAATATAACAGTGCTCAGATTGAATAAATAGGTATCGTTTCCGCCCTGCCAAAGTATAAGGCCACTTTCCCTGTTAAGGTGGACTCCGGTAAAATTTACATAGATAAAGTCTGCTAAAACCAAAAGGAAAATTGAAATAAAGATATCCTTTTTAAATTCTTTCGCAATTATTTTAAAGAGTGGAAACACTTTCATTTTCTAAAAACTCCCATTTTTTAGACAAGCAATCTATCGTCAGCCAGATATAAAATATCAGGTACCCTATCAAATGAATATTGTAAAAAATGATAGAATCCCACAGTACGATATCATCAACAATAAAGGAATAATTTTTGCCAGCCGAGAAGTCTAAAACAGGAATATAATCTCCTTTTGCTGACAGGAACTCCATGGGAGCTGTGAATGCAAAAAAAAGAAGAAAGGGGAAAAGGCATATGCTTCCTCCTTTTTGCTGGAGCTTCGGAAACGCGTACATAATAGAATATATTATGTACTGGACAAGCAATCCGAGCAAAATATACCGTATTGACAGAAAGAAAAAGGTTGCAAACAGCTCCTGGTCGGAGTATGTCTTTGTCTTAATGATAAAAAAGCATAGCGGTATAGATAATACTATACAGGCAGAGATACAAGTGGAAATCGCCAATGATAAAAAGTCGACAACAACCATTCTTTTTCTACAATGAATTCTGGAAAGGCAATTGTAATATGTCGAATAAACGCTCACTTTATGCTGGACCACCAAAAGGGGGATAAAGATGATCCATAAAAAAAAGTCGGTTTTAAAAATATGAGTATAATCAGAAACAGTTGTAATTTTATTGGCACATATATAAACAATCAAAAAAGAAACTTGAAGAAGTAGCATGAAATATGCCAAAGGGGATGTATAAATTAATTTGAGCTTATATTTTATAAAACCTGAACGCTTCATGATCTAATTGCCTCTTTTTTGATAGGATGATTCTGATAATGTCAATAAGATAAGACCCGTAATAACATACATGCTGATCAATATACCATACCCGTTAAGGCTAAATGTTTGAGAATATGGCTGCATCACGACATTTGGCTGCAATGTTATTGGCAATGCCATATCCAACACTCCTACTACGATAAAGGGAGCCGCAATGACAGCTATTCTGTTTTTCAAAAATGAGGTTATTCCCACAGCAAAAATCGTAAAGCAAAAATAGTATATAATATGTGAGATATATATTAAGGCAAAATATGACATGGGATTACTCATAAAGTAACTCTCTTGAAAAGATACTATTTGCTGCATGAATTCTGCAGCTGTATCCTTTTGTGTCAATAATCCGGAGAAAAACGCAAAAAGCCCCTCGGCAGATGCTAAAACAATGGTGCCTGATAGTGCAATGGCAAGTGTTTTTTGCATAACATACTTAAAATTTCCTTTTCGGCTAACGCAAAAGAATCTGAAACGATTTGCCTTCTCTGATAAAAAGGAATTCAAATACGGAGCGACAAGTATCAAGGGCGCTAATGCCTGAACCATGTAATATGAACTTTTCCATACCCTGTAAATATTGCCGAAATATTTTTTATAATAGATAGCGTCCTCAGCATTCAAAATGTCCTGAGCAGATTCCGCTGTCAGAGCAGTTTTCCAGCCATCAAAGTAAGCATTTATAAACATCAGGCTAAAAACAACAAGAATAAGAATGATATTTGTTTTTTTCAGCAAAGCTCTTTTTAACTCATTTTTCATAAACTTCGATTCCTTTCCAATTTGAGATTCTTGCGCATTTTTTAAAAGTCGCTTTCATTACAATAGCACGGCTTGCAGTTAATTCACAAGGGACAGAGTTGTTAAAAAATCCCGGACTTTTTTTAACAACTCTGTCCCTTGCTGTCGATTGCTGACATTGCTATAATTGTAGTCAAGTCTCGCTTTCGGCGCAGACAACTGAAAGGAGGATGACCAATATGAAAAACAGGTCTAAAAAAGCTATTGTTACTATAGGAACTATCTTATCCATCGGGTTGCTTCCGCTATCCGGGCTGTCAATACCGAATCCGTACCCACCAGAGCCTCCCGAAGTGGAAACTGGGGAGGTTCCGGCGGATGGGGATGGATGTGAGCCTTTATCGGACGTTCCAGAAGATGAGGACAAGAGAGTGTAATTCAGTTAAAGAAATAGTTTAGTTTATTGATATAAAATTTCTCATGGAATGTCTCCTTGCAGAAATTCGTTAGTTGGATGCACTTCCACAGTTCTTGGGTAATTGGTATCTCCAGAGCAGTGGAGGTGCTTTTTTTGGCGGATTCTATTCGGTTCCAAAGTCTGTTATAAAGAAACTGGTGAAGCGTTCCCATCCTTCGTGCCGACAGGCATTTCTTCATTGCCTTTTCGCTGATTTCTGTAGACTTGTTATATTCACCTGCGCTTCCCAGGCGGCTTGCCACGCCGCTCATAATCAGCTCGTACATATTGATAAAAGTGTCGATACTGTCGTCAGGGATGCACTGTCTGGTGACGCTCTGGAGCAGGTCTAAATTGAACTCTTCTGCTTCATCCTTGGACTTCATTGCGGTATTGTATATACATCCCAACTCTGTGCAGGTGAGATAGATGTCAGGTCCATCCTTCGCCATCTTGATGCTTTCCAGCGGAATAGTGTACTGCAGCGCCTTTTTGAGCCTGATGACGCATTCTTCGGCTGTGATTTCTTTCTTCTGGAGTTTGTTCAGACAGTCCTTGCGCTCCAGTTCCTGCCTGTTGATTGGGATGTCCATGGGGAGCAGTTTTTTCAGCTGCTCCAACAGTCTCTGGGTCTCCTCAGTGTCGTGATTGTTCAATGTGTCTCCCGATGCGCGATACATGAGAAGCACATCTCGCTGTCCTGTGACAACGCTTTCCCTCTGGTACTCCGGCGACAGCCCCAGTCGGCAGAACAATTCGCTCCAGACGGCCCGCTGGCTCTTCGTTTTATTGTTTTCCAGCCTTCTCAGGGTCTTCTCGCTGCAGATGCCCTCGCACAGCTCCCGCACCGACAGGCCCAGCATCTTTCGCCGCTTCCTGATTACATCGCCGATGCGGTAGTTCTGGGTCTGGCTGTACAGGTAGCAGCAGTTCTCCATGTTCATCGGTATGCCGTACTCCCGGTATATCTCTGCCAGGAGCATGCGCCATTCCCTGATTTGGGCGGTCAGCAGCGCCAGGCTCTCAGAATCCTCCGACAGCGTCCAGGCTTCGGGACGTTCCGGGCCGCTCGCCGCAGTGCCCGCCGGAGACTGGGGCTTTGCCGCAGTTCCCCCGAGCTGATTCCAGACCTGTTCGAAGGAGACCGGGGCGGGTTCCTTTGGCCCGGGCTGAGTGAAGCCTGCGAAGATGCCCAGGACGCGCTCCATGAGCTCCAGCAGCTCGTAGAGCCAATACATCCGGTGGCAGGAGCGCAGGGTCTCCACGGCTTCCGCGGATATCCGCAGTATCCTGCGGCAGAGGGCGATGTCCAGGGGAGCCTTCATGAGCTCCAGGCACAGGAAATACGCCGCCTTGGGGTACACCTTGGCATAGCTGTAGCTGTCCATGGAGGAGCCGCGCAGGGCGTCCAGCAGCTTTTCCAGTGCCCGGGCCGTATAGGTGCCGGAGGGTTCTGGCTCCGTGACAGGCCCTGCGTCCCCGCCGTGGCGGATGTATTCCAGCAGCAGGTTCCACTCCTGGGCGGCCAGGAGGCGCCCGGCCCATGTCCCTGACGCGACGTCCGGCACGGTGAGGGACATGGCCCTCCCGAAGGCTTCCCGCAGCTCTTCCCGGGAGGCTTCTTTGTACTGCATCAGCTGTGCCCGCATGGTCAGGACAAACTGGAGAAAGACAATGCTGTCTTCACTTGTTTCCTGTTCCAGCAGCCCCAACAGCCGCTCCGCCTCCGGTATGTCCCCTGCGTCCACGGCCCGCAGCAGCCTGTCCCGATTCTGCCACTGTTCATATTCGTCCGGCTGCAGGAAGTCCTCGAAGCCATCGTTCTCGAAGCCCAGCCGCTCTGTCAGGCGGTCGCGGGTCAGCTTGTCCGGCTGCCGCTTGTCCGCCTCTATGAGGCTGAGCATGGCCGGGGTGCACAGGCCCAGGCTTAGCTGCTCCAGGGTGATGTCTTTGCCTGTGCGCATCCCTGTGAGGAAATTGTGGAAGTATATTTTATCCCTGTCGTGCATTTGGTTCCTTTCTTTGGTCTGAGGATATTAGCGGTGTAATTGTAGTCCTCCGGGACTCATTATAACAAATTTCAGTACAGAAATCAACGATTGATGCGGTATGGCTTTACGCTTCATTAAGGTGATGTTATAATCAGAAATACCAGATACTTGCACACAGCGCTTAAGAAAGAGGTGAGGATATGGGAAATCCGGAGCTATGTATTTTGCTGGATTCCATTCTGGCCCTGCTGGAGACGGACAACACGGAAAAGGCAAAAGAGGTCATCAAGAACGGCATAAAACGGATTGACAGAGGGATGACATCCGGCAGCGCGGACACAGACCAAAAGTAGACCGGGAGCTGGATAAACAGGAGACATAGAGCAAGGTGTAACGCCCTGATGGATTGAGGAGGGGCGTTACACCTTGCTGATTTATACTGACAATCACTAAAACTTGCCAAGCAACCCGACTCACGAGCGGCAGACATCATGAATCGCTGGCAAATTTGAACGCTCGTGAGTATATAAAAGCATATCTTGCGTAAGCCATATTGACAATGAGCCTCAAAGGGATATAATATAAATATGTTTATCATAAAATAAATTATCTAAATACCATAATCTGTAGGCCATAGAGCCCAGGGAGGTAGAGATATGCAATTCATAGGCAGACAGGCCGAATTGGCGAAACTGAACGAGGAATACAGCCGGGACGGCAGCTTCGTGGTAATCTACGGGCGGCGGAGGGTGGGCAAGACCACACTGATCAAGGAGTTCCTGAAAGGGAAGAGGGCCTTTTATTTCCTCGCCACGGAGGAGCTGGAGGGCCAGAGCATGAAGCGGCTGGCCGGCGTGGTAGCGCGGGCCACCGGGAACAGTCTGCTGCAGAAGGCGGCCTTCGGCGACTGGCTGGATCTGTTCCAGGTGATAGCCGAGTACAGGCCGAAGGAGAAGAAGGTCCTGGTGCTGGATGAATTTCCCTACCTGGTCAGGGCGAACCCGGCATTCCCCTCCATCCTGCAGAACGCATGGGACGAGCTGCTGAAGGACAGCGCGGTCATGGTGATCCTCTGCGGCTCCCTGATGGGCATGATGCAAAAGCACGCCCTTTCCTACGACAGCCCCCTGTATGGGCGGCGGACGGCGCAGATCCGCCTGGTGCCCCTGCCTTTTACGGAGGTTTACGCGGCGCAGGATCTGACCTTTTCGGAGGCGGTGGAGCGGTATTCCGTCACCGGCGGCGTCCCCAAATATCTGGAATTCTTTCAGGATGGGCAGGGACTGCGGAGGCAGCTCATGGACACGGTCCTGTCGAAGAACGGCTTTCTCTATGAGGAACCTTACTTTCTGCTGAAGAGCGAGTCCATGGCAGCGGTGAATTATTTCTCCATCATCAAGGCCATCGCCGACGGCAGCCACAAGCTGGGGAAGCTGGCCGGCGTGCTGGGGCAGGAGACGTCCGCGCTGACGCCCTATCTGGCCACCCTGGCGGATCTGGGGTTCATCGAAAAGCAGACGCCGGTCACGGAGAAGAATCCGGAAAAGTCCAGGAAGGGACTGTATTTCATTGCCGACGGCTTCCTGCGGTTCTGGTTCCGCTATGTCTATCCCTATAAGGGGGAGCTGGAGCTGGACAACAGGCAGATTGTCCTGGACGAGCTGGACAAGGACTTCGTGGAGCGATTTGCGGCATTTGCCTATGAGGACATCTGTAGAGAAATCTTTGCCAGCCTCTGCCGGAAGGGAGAGGTGGATTTCCTGCCCTCCCGCATCGGCTCCTACTGGAGCAACGACTATGACAACGACACCCAGATTGACGTCATGGCTGTGGACCATCGGAACAGGAGGATATTCGCCGGGGAATGCAAGTACCATAAAAAGCCTGTGGACGCCCCTCTGTATTTTGCTCTGAAGGAGAAGGTGGCCGTCTCCCGGGAGATACGCAGCGCCTTTCCCGGCTATGGGGTTGTCTACGGCGTATTCAGCAGGAGCGGCTTTACGCCCAGGCTGACGGAGCTCGCCAGAGAGAGCGGGGGGCCAATCCTGATCCAGGAGGCCCATGTGGTCTGAGGTCTGCCGGATCCGGCACGGAGACGCCGCGCCCGGGCGGGGTGCCGAAAAGCATTGATAAAATGTAGGAATGCTGATACAATAGATTCCAATCAAGGACAGGACGAGGGAAGCAAAAAAGTGTGCAATCAAATACCCCGCTGCAAGCAACGGGGTATTTGAAAAAAGCGGCGGTTCCTGACGGGAGTGGAGGACTGGGAGGAGAGAGTGCCATGCGGGGATTGTATACAGAGAAGGTGGCGCCGGGGAAGATTCCCTTCGGGCGGCTGGTAAGAGAGATTCTGGAACCGGGTGCCGGAGAAGCCGTTTCGAGCCGGATTCGGGAGATCGGTCCGACTCAGGATGCCTATGGCAGGACTTCGGATGTCCGTGAACCGATTCGGAAGGCGGATGCCACGGATGCGGACGAGGCAGCCTTCCTCTTGGGGCAGATTCGGGAAACGGATTCGGAAAGCCGCGCGGAAGAAAGCACGGATGCCCCGGAGACAGAAAATACGGACATTCTGGCAGAGCGATTCTGCGATGACGGAGAGGGCGAGGTCAACCGCTACAACGTATATAAGATAACGACAGAAGGGAAATGCTATGTGCTGAAGAAATCCGATGAGGCGGAAATCGGCGTGTATGAGCGTTTCCTGAAGGGCCAGGGGCTTCCGGCCCCGGATTATTTCGGCAGCGCCCGGTGGGGCGGGAAGCGGTGGATCCTGATCGAGTATGTGCCGGGGACAGACCTGCGGGACTACACATCGGACATGGCGCTTCCCTGCGCGGAGAGCATCAGCCGTATCGCAAACCGCTACTGGCAGGAGGATGAGGCGGCGTTCGTTCGGAAGAAACGGGACGACCGTTTTGAGCGCTACTGGAAGCGGATCAATAAAAGGGCGGAATGCCTGAAGGGGGAGCCGGTCCTGAAGGAGGCCTATGACCGTTTCCTGGAGCGCCAGCTCACCTGCCCAAGGACGCTCTCCAATGGGGACTTCCTGCAGTTCAACGCTATTTTCCGGGACGGGAAGGTGACGCTGGTGGACTGGGCATTCGGCGGCATCATGCCCTATTCCCTGGACATCGCCAGAATGATTGCCCACGGCACCGAGGACAGGCGGACCTTCCCTTTTTATATGACCCGGGCCCATAAGAGGCTGTTCGTGGAAAGGACATATGAGCTGCTGGAGCATAAGCCTCCCCATGAGCGGTATCTGTCGGACGTCCGGCTGGCGGTGCTGAACGAGTACATCGAGTTCATCGAGAGCGACCTGCTGGACGCATCCCGGGCCAGGGACCAGGTGTTCGATTATTACTATGCGGGGGCGAGGAAGCTGGCGGAGGAGATTTTGGGGGAAGACGGCACCTGACGCGCCGTGCTGCCCCATCCGGCTGGGACAGGATTCTGCGGGGGATATGCGAAGTCTCTCCGTGAGAAAGCGTAGGCCGGGAAGGGATTCCGCAAATGGCACCTGACGCGCCGCGCTGCCCCGGAAGGCTGGGACAGGATTCTGTGTGGGGCCATGCGCAGGCTTCGTGGGAAAGCGTAGGCCGGGAAGGGATTCCGCAGATGGCATCTGACGCGCCGCGCTGCCCCGCCCGGCCGGGCCAGGATTCTGCGAGGGGCCATGCGCAGTCTCTCCGTGGGAAAGCATAGGCCAGGAAGGGATTCCGCAGATGGCACGCTGCATGAGCCTGCCAAATAGATATCCGCGGAATCGGATAAAGGAGATTGCTATGAAGAGAATCGCGCTGATCAGCGACATCCATGGAAACTACAAGGCTCTGGAGGCCTTTCTGCAATACATCGCCGGACACCCGGTGGAGGGCATCATCTGTCTGGGGGACTATGTGACGGACAGCCCCTACCCGGAGCGCACCATGGCGCTTCTGTACGAGATGCGCAGGCGCTATGAATGCTGGATGCTGCGGGGCAACAGGGAGGACTATCTGCTGAACAATAAGGACAACAGGGAAGGCTGGAAGCCCTCCTCCGCCAACGGCACGCTGTTCTATACGCTGCAGCGCATGACGGAGACGGACCTGGATTTTTTCGCATCGCTCCCCACGGAGGGGGAGCTGTGCCTGGAGGGCTGCCCTGCCCTGTACCTCTGCCACGGCACGCCTGGCCGGGTGCGGGGCAATGTCCATGAGGAGGCGGGCCTGAAGGAGAAGGTCATGGAGGCTTTGGCCTATCCTTATCTGCTTGGGGGCCACAGCCACCATCAGGAGATCGACAGGATGTACGGCAAGACCTACATCAACCCAGGCTCCCTGGGCTTTGCCGTAGACGGCGTGGGGCGGCGGGCGCAGTTCGCCATTCTGACAGGCATGTCAGAAAAATGGGAGGCGGAGCTCCTGTCCATCCCCTATGACGTGGAGTCCTATCTGCAGGACTTTACGGAGAGCGGCGTGGACGAGATGGGCATGGTCCTGAACCGCGCGACCAAGAAGAGCCTGGTGACGGGCGTCAACTATTTCTTCAAATCCATCCTGGCCATGGAAGCCCGGGCAAAGGAGATGGGGCTCGCCTCCATGCCGCAGGTGCCGGAATCGGAGTGGGAGAAGCTGGCGGAGCGGTTCGGGCTATGAACAGGAAAGGTCTGATGCGGAAAGACTGACAGATAAAAGAAGCGGTAAAAGATTGAAAACGGAGGCGGAAAACCAGTCATGAGCGAAAGGCAGCAGATCATATATATGCAGGCGAGAATCATGCGGGGGAGTGGGCCGTCCGATATCGCCGAAATGTACAAGGCAGAACGGAAGAATGCAGAGGTGCGCTGTGGACTTTAAATTTTTGCTGGTGGCAATAAACGCAAAATATATCCATTCCAACCCCGCCGTCTACAGCCTGCGGGCCTGTGCGGGAGAAAAATTGCGGCGGCATGTGGAGCTGGCGGAATATACCATCAACCAGCCCATGGCGGAGATCCTTGCGGACATCTATGCCAGGAGGCCGGATGCCATGGGATTTTCCTGCTATATATGGAACTGGCGGCTGGTGCGGGAACTGCTGGGGGAGCTGCCCAAGCTCCTGCCGGACGCGGCAGTCTGGCTGGGCGGCCCGGAGGTCTCATATGACGCGGATGTCATATTGAGGGAGTATCCGCAGGTCGCGGGCATCATGGTGGGCGAGGGCGAGGCTACCTTCCGGGAGCTTCTGGACTATTATGTGAAGGGGGCGAGGGCAGCCAGGAGCGAGGGAGAGGAACCTGTGGCCGAGGCCGGGAGCGTGGGCGAGGGAGAGGAACCTGTGGCCGAGGCCGGGAGCGTGGGCATGG
>OFHB01001754.1_pt1 | contig 12092 bp, 13 predicted proteins | sample 1521881 | NCBI WGS metagenome assembly OFHB01 (sample SAMEA3504090, study PRJEB24116) | mouse gut metagenome | biome: mouse gut; feature: mouse-associated habitat; material: faeces | place: Denmark | collected 2011
AGGCACACACCTGCCGCGCAGGGCGCTTTTTACAGGCAGGACCAAAAGGAGGCTTCTATCTATGGATCACAACAATGATTTTTACCGCCAGATTGATCAGGCGGAGCGGGAACGAAGAAGGAGCGAGCGAAAGGAGAAATGGGCCAAACGTGAGAAAAGCTTCTGGAAAGCTTTCCTTTTCACTGAGGATGGCAAACCCAAAAGCGGCCTTATGGTGTACACCTTCTGCCTGAGTCTGGTATATGTACTGCTGTATATCGCCGCATTCAACTTCTCCATCGAATGGCTCACGCCGCTGACTGCTTCCTGGCCGGTTTTGGCGGCCAATCTGCTGCAATCCCTGGCCGCCGGCGCGGCACTGGCGCTGATTTCTCTGGTACTGCACCGCCTGTTCACTGACAAGCGGCTGATGCTGGGCTGCCATATCTGGCTGGCACTGTACGCCGCGCTGGTGTGCGTATCCATGGTGTTTATGCTGGGAGACCGGGGAGCGTTTGGGGCGTTCCTCCATTTCTTTGCCTGGTTTATTCTGATTCCGGTTCTTCTGGGGCTGGCGGTGACCTATCTGCTGTACCGGAGGGACTATGTGCCTCCGAAAGAGGATGGGGAAGCCCCCTGGAAAAAGTATACCCAGCGCAGGTGAGCGATGCTGGATCTGCATTTTATCAATGTGGGGGATGGCGACGCCATCCTCGTGGAAGAGCGGAACGGAGACGAGGTCTTCCGTCTGCTGGTGGATACTGGCAGGGCGGATGCAGGCGCTTATCCCGGTTCCCGGCGGTTGACTGCCGGTGCATACCTGCGGGAGCGGGAGATTGCCCGGCTGGACGCTCTGGTGATTACCCACCTGCACGAGGATCACTTTGCAGGATTGGCAGGAGTGCTGGAGACAGCGGAAATCGAGACAGTGTACTCTGGCTTTTTTCCCGATGCTCCAGTTAGAGCGATTGCCCGGACAGGGACGGAGGAAAAAACCGTGAAAGGGCTTATAAACTGTCTGGAGCGGTGGAGTGTGCTGACAGAAGCAATGCGGGCGAAAGGCTGCCGTCTCCGGCAGATGGAGGAGACGCTTCCGCTTCGTTTGACGCCCCGGCTTCGAGGGGAATTGATCCTCGCCGGCTCTGAAGCCGCCGCCCGACAGCGGCAGGTCTGGACTGCTCTGCTGAAGGGAGGGCGGACGGATCGGGATATGGTCTGGTGGTCCTCCAAGTACCGCAATCCCGGGGCACTGCGGGCGCGGCTGTATTATGCCGGGCGGCGGATTGAACTGGCGGGGGATTGCTATGGAGCAGCCTGGGAGGATAGAGCGGAGAAATGCGATATCTTTAAGGTCCCCCACCACGGAGATGCAAAATCTGTCACGCCCGCTCTGCTCCAGCGGCTGCGTCCCCTGCATGCCGTCATTTCCTGCCCGGCAGAATATATTCCCCGGAAGGACCGGCCCTCTCTGGCGGCCATCGGCCTGCTGGAGGAATGGGGCGCACAGGTGTGGTTTACCGACAGCTTTGCCCGGCGGGAGAATCCGCCGGACTGCTGGGCATCCGTGGACTTCACCATCCGGGAGGACGGAACTATCCTGCCCCCGGCAAGGAACTAACCACAACCCCAAATAGAGTGTGAGAGCACTGGGAGGTCAATTTTATGATTACATCTGTATTGTTCGATATGGGCGGCACCCTGGAGGATATCTTTGTGGACAGCCAGTCCGAGTGGGCGGCTATTGAGAAGCTGAAGAGCATGCTGGCTTCCTATGGTCTGGACACTGGTGTGGACAGGGAGGAGCTGAAGAGGCGGGTGGATGCCGGTTGGGTCCGGTATGGGAAATACCGGGATTCCTGTGACGTGGAGCTGAAGCCTGTTTCCATCTGGTGCGGTTATGTGCTGGAGGACTTCCACTTTCCTGTGGAAAAGCTGACTCCCCATTGTGAGGAAATTGCCCACATGTGGGAGGTTACACACTTCCACCGGTCGCTTCGCCCCCGAGTGGAGGAAATGCTGGAGGGACTGAAGGGCCTGGGGCTGAAGCTGGGAGTGGTCAGCAATACCGCCGCGCTCTATCAGGTGTTCGACACGCTGAAAGAGTATGGTATCCGGGATTATTTCCGGGACGTCACCCTTTCTTCTGTCACCGGAATGCGCAAGCCGGCTCCGGATATCTTCCGGGTGGCTCTGTGCCAGCTGCAAAGCCGGCCGGAGGAATGTGTCTACGTGGGAGACACGATATCCCGGGATATTATCGGCTCGAAAAGAGCGGGCTTTGTCAAAGCCATCCAAATCTGCTCTCAGCTGACTAAGGAGAAAGACTGCGGAGTCAAGAGGGAATTTGAGCCGGATTACGTGGTGGAGGACATCTATCAGGTGCTGCCCATTGTCCGGGAACTGATAGATGCATAAGCGCCTGAAGGGTTGAAGCAAACAGAGCCGGAACCCCGCCGCAGACAGCGCGGCGGGGTTCCGTTATTTTACAAACTGCTCAATAGCCCGGTTCAGCTCGTCAATGGCGGTGCGGTCCTGGGCCTCCAGGGCGTCTGCTACGCAATGTTCAAGGTGATCTTTCAGGATTACCTTACCCGTGTTGTTGATGGCGCTGCGGACCGCCGCCAGCTGGACAAGGACCTCAGAGCAGTCCCGGCCCTCTTCCACCATGGCTTTGACCCGCTCCAGATGTCCAATGGCCCGGGCCAGGCGGTTGACCACCGCCCGCGTCTGGGTGTGACTATGGGTGTGGCCGGCATGCTCGTGGGGAACGCCGTTGGCGTGCATGTATGCGTGATTTATTTCTTCCGCTTTCCGGCACTGGGCTTCCTCGTTCATGACCCGGCATCCTCCTTTGATGGTTTGTCTACATTTTAACAGACTTGGCGGCGGAACGCAACCCCCGGCCGGGGATTTTTATCAGAGAGAACTGCCGCCCCATGCTGTTTTTATGAAAAAACTACTCTCTTTTCAGAATTGTGTACCCGCGCAAAAGGAACTGTAAATATGCATTATACTTCAAATGCTAAGCAGTAGGAACACTTTTTGGAAAAGGGAGAAAAACTATTGCTCATTTTCTCCTGCCCCGCTATACTGTATACATAAGGAATTTTGCGATATCCGCTGCAAAGCGGTATAATTTTATTTCAAATTGAGAGGAGCAAGCAGCATGATAACGGAAAAGCGATTTGACGTAGTGGCTCTGGGGGAGCTGCTGATTGATTTCACTGAAAGTGGCCTTAGCGGACAGGGCAACACCCTGTTTGAGGCCAACCCGGGCGGAGCGCCCTGCAATGTGCTGGCTATGCTGAAAAAGCTGGGCCGGGACTGTCTTTTTGTCGGGAAGGTGGGGGCAGACATGTTCGGGGATCTGCTCAGTTCGATCATTCGGGAAGCGGGAATATGTGCGGGCGGTCTGGTACGTGATCCGGATGTGCGCACAACGCTGGCCTTTGTGAAGAAACTCCCCGACGGGGACCGGGATTTCTCTTTTTATCGCAATCCCGGTGCAGACATGATGCTGACGGAAGAGGAGATCCCGGAGCGCTCTGTGGAGCAATGCCGGATATTTCATTTCGGTACGCTGTCCATGACGCATGAAGGTGTGCGGCGAGCTACCTGCAAAGCCGTTGATCTGGCTGGAAGGGGCGGTGCGCTGCTGTCCTTTGACCCCAACCTCCGGCCTCCTCTGTGGGCGGATCTGGAGGAGGCGAGAGAGCAGATTTCCTATGGGTTGGCGCGGTGCGACATATTGAAAATCGCGGACAACGAGCTGGAATTCATGACCAGAGAAAAGGACTTTGACCGGGGAGCCGCTATTCTGCGGGAACAATACCCCAACATCCGCCTGCTGAACGTGACGGCGGGGCCGGAGGGAAGCTGCTCCTATTATGGCGGAGAGAAGGTGTTTGTCCCTGCCCTGAAGCTGGGAGGTACCATTGAGACTACCGGTGCAGGGGACACCTTCTGTGCCTGTGTTCTCAACTTTGTATTGGATCACGGCTTGGAGGGACTGACGGCGGAGGACCTGACCGCCATGCTGCGTTTTGCCAATGCGGCGGCCTATCTGGTAACAACCAAAAAGGGCGCGATCCGCTCCATGCCGGAGCAGGCGGAGGTGGAGGCGCTGCTGTAATACTGATTTCGCATTAAACTGTTTCGCTGAAACCCAAAGTAGACCTGCGCAAGGCGAGGCACCGCCCGCAGCGCGGGCCGTTGCCCGGGCAAGGACGGCAACGAAGCACAGCGCAGATCTCGCCGGATGGAATTGAATATTTTAATGGAGAATTAGTATAAACGGCGCAAATAGATAAAAGCCAGGGCAGAGACCGGTATACCGGCGCTCATGCTCTGGCTTTTTCACTGCGCAGCAGGTCCTCGGAAAAATCAAATGGATTTCTTTTTCAGCTCCAAACCTCTTTTGACTTCTTCCAGCGTTATCCCGCGCGCTTCGGCGGCCACAGCCAAGGAATCATACTCCGGCTTGCTTTTTGTGAAGCCATACCCACGCCCGGTTTTACGGAGCAGGGAGCCGTCCGCGGTCTCCACCGGCTCCAGGGAAACCTCCATGGCATACCGCGGACAGTCTGTCCGGCGAACGCCAAAGCTGCTGGTATGCCGCAGAATCTCTGCCGCCAGCCGGTCTGCATCCGCAGGACGGCACAGGCAGATCAGAACCACTCCGGGACGGTTTTTCTTCATATGTACCGGCATATAGGACACATCCAGCGCACCTGCGGACAACAGGTGCTCCATGGCAAAGCCCAGCGCTTCGCCGGTCATGTCATCAATATTGGCCTTCAGTTCGGTGACAGCGTCGTTGGGGCCGTCTGCTCTTTCAGCGGTATCCAGCAGGAACGCCCGCAGGCAGTTTGCCCGTGGGAAATCCTTGGATCCGCAGCCATAGCCGCAGCCGTGGATCACCCCGTCCGGCATTGGGCCAAAACTCCCAGCAAAACGCCGCAGCAGGGCCGCCCCCGTAGGCGTACACAGCTCTGCGGCTATGCTCCCCACCGTTACCGGCACACCGGCCAGCAGCTGCGCTGTAGCCGGCGCGGGTACCGTGAGCAGGCCGTGAGCAGTCTGTACGGCGCCGCTGCCTACCGCAACTGGGGACGCCCACACCGCTTCTGGGGCGAGCAGATTCATCAGATAGCATACGCCGGTCACGTCTATTACCGCATCCAACGCGCCCACCTCATGGAAATGGACCTCTCCCACCTCCACACCGTGGGCTGCGGACTCCGCTTGCGCAATCAGACTATAGGTTCCTTTTGCGCTTTCCTTTACCGTCTCCGGCAGAGGAAAGCTGTCGATCACTGCGTGGATATCTGCCAGCGAGCGGTGGGTATGATCGTGGTGGTTATGGGGATGAAGGCCCTTGTGGTCATGTCCGGCGTGTTCCTCTTCCTTGCCGCGGATACGGACCCGCATGTGCGTCCCGGCGATACCTTGCCGCCGGACGGACTCCGCTTCCAGCGTCACACCGGGGAGAAGGGCGTTCATGTCCTTCAAAAACTGCTCCTTCTCCCGGCACAGCTCATAGAGCGCCCCCATGAGCATGTCTCCCGCCGCGCCCATAGCGCACTCAAAATAAAGCGTTTTCATTGGTCTATCCCCTTCATCTGATTGATCCTGTGAGCCAGAAATCCTGCTCCAAAACCATTGTCAATATTTACTACGCTGATTCCGCTGGCGCAGGAGTTCAGCATTGCCAGCAGCGCCGCCAATCCGCCCAGATTTGCGCCGTATCCCACGCTGGTGGGCACAGCAACGACAGGGCAGCTCACCAGTCCGCCCACAACGGATGGCAGCGCCCCTTCCATTCCTGCTACGGCAATGATGCAACGGGCCTTTTCAAGGATATCCAGAGATCCCAGCAGACGGTGAAGTCCTGCCACTCCGGCGTCATAGACCCGGTGGACCTTACTGCCCAGCGCCTCAGCGGTCAAAGCAGCCTCCTCGCATACAGCCAGGTCGCTGGTGCCGGCAGAGACTACGGCAATGTTCCCCGTCAGCATCTGTTCAGCGGGATTTGCCACCGCCAGCCGAGCGGCGGAAGAGTAACGGTATGAAAATTTTCCCCGGAGGAGGGCCTCCTTTTCTTCCGAGAGCCGGGTGATGATGATATTTCCTGCGCCGCGGCCGGTCATGGCGTTTACAATGCCTTCGATCTGCTCCGCTGTTTTTCCCTGGCCGAAAATTACTTCCGCCGCGCCCTGGCGGGCAGCGCGGTGGTGGTCCACCTTGGCATAGCCCAGATCCTCATAGGCGTTTTGGCTCAGCAGTCTGGCGGCGGCTTCCGGCTCCGCCGCACCGGAACGGACCTCCTCCAAAAGCTTCAGAAGCTGTTGTTCATTCATTTCTCATATCTCCTTGCGCGAAAAAGCAAACGCGCCTTCATTTTCACGAAACGGTCAAAGGCCGCCGCAGAACAGAGGTCGTTTCGCCGGTTCACACTGATTCATCCTTATAAGCTGGCCATACAGCTGGTGATAAACAGCCGGCCCCAATTGTCCTGGCAGAAATTGCATAAAACAAAGGGCGGGCGCGAGGCCCGCCCTTATGTTTGCAGTATGGTACGCGCTTACACATCGCAGCTCTATCCCCGGCATGGGACAGATTACACCTCAATCTGCTCCATGATGAAGCACTCGATGATGTCGCTTTCCTTGATGTCATTAAACTTCTCAATGGACATACCGCACTCATAGCCGGAGGCAACCTCCTTGACAGCATCCTTGAACCGCTGCAAAGAGGCCAGCATTCCCTCGTGGATGACAATGCCGTCCCGGACAATGCGCACCTGACAGGACCGCTGAATCTTTCCGTCCTGCACATAGCACCCGGCGATGGTGCCCACGCCGGACACCTTGTAGGTCTGCCGCACTTCGGCGTGACCAATGAGAGCTTCCCGGAACCTGGGGGCCAGCATGCCCTTCATGGCGGCCTCCACCTCGCCGATAGCGTCGTAGATCACCCGGTACATTCTCATGTCCACGTTGCTGCGGGCAGCGCTGTCCCGGGCCGCGGGGTCGGGGCGGACATTGAAGCCCACAATGATAGCCTTGGAGGTGGCCGCCAGCATCACATCGCTTTCGCTGATAGCGCCCACGCCGGAGTGAATGACCCGCACCCGGACTTCCTCGTTGGAGATCTTCTCCAGACTGGCCTTCACCGCCTCGGCAGAGCCCTGGACGTCAGCCTTGACAATGATGTTCAGATCCTTGACCTCGCCGGCCTGAATCTGACTGAAGAGATCCTCCAGGGAGACCTTTTGTACGGGAGCGTTAGCCTTGGCCCGTTCCTCAGCTTTCCGCTGCTCCACCAGCTCCCGGGCCAGCCGCTCATCGGCTACGGCGTTGAAGGGGTTGCCCGCTCCGGGGACTTCTCCCAGGCCGGTAATTTCCACAGGTACCGACGGTCCGGCCTCTGTAATCCGGTTTCCCTTGTCGTCTACCATAGCGCGGACGCGGCCTACGGCGGTACCGGCAATGATGATGTCACCGGAGTGGAGGGTGCCGTTCTGTACCAGCAGGGTGGCTACAGGGCCCCGGCCCTTGTCCAAGCGGGCCTCTACCACGGTGCCTTGGGCAGCCCGGTTGGGGTTGGCCTTCAGCTCCGCCACCTCGGCGGTGAGGGTCACCATCTCCAGGAGGTTGTCGATCCCCATGCCGGTCTTGGCGGAAATGGGGCAGATAATCGTCTCGCCGCCCCAGTCCTCGGCCACCAGCTCGTACTCGGTGAGCTGCTGCTTGATCCGCTCAGGGTTGGCCTCCGGCTTATCCATCTTGTTGATGGCCACGATGATGGGAATCTCCGCCGCCTTGGCATGGTTGATAGACTCCACGGTCTGGGGCATAATGCCGTCCTCGGCGGCCACCACCAGGATGGCGATGTCCGTCACCATGGCGCCCCGGGCCCGCATGGAGGTAAACGCCTCGTGTCCGGGGGTGTCCAGGAAGGTGATGGGCTTGCCGTTGATCTCGGTCTGGTACGCGCCGATGTGCTGGGTGATGCCGCCGGCCTCGCCCTTCGCCACGCTGGCGGAGCGGATATAGTCCAGCAGGGAGGTCTTGCCGTGGTCCACGTGGCCCATGACCACCACCACGGGGGCCCGGGGCGCCAGGTCCTCCGGCTTATCCTCGGCGGTGTCGATGAGCTTCTCCTCGATGGTGACCACCACTTCCTTCTCCACCTTGCAGCCCATCTCCTCGGCGGTGATGGCGGCGGTGTCGAAGTCGATAATCTGGCTGAGGGAGGCCATGACGCCGTTCTTCATCAGGCACTTGACCACCTCGGCCCCGGTTTTCTTCATCCGGCTGGCCAGCTCGCCCACGGAAATCTCGTCGGGAATCTTGACGGTCAGGGGCGTTTTCTTGGCGATCTCCAGCTGGAGACGGCGCATCTTCTCGGCCTCCTCCTGCCTGCGCTTGCTGGAGAAGGAAATCTGGCCCCGCTTCTTGTTACCGGCGTTGCGGAACTTTTCCTTGTTCTGCTCCCGGTCACGGCGTCCGCCGGTTCCGCCGCTGCGCTCCGCCATGTCCTGAAGCTTCTCATCATACTTATCCAGATTGACATTGGTGGCTTTGCGGGTGTCCACCACCTTGGTCTTCGGTACCCGGGACGCGGGCTGCTGCTGAGTGGCGGGCTGCTGTGCCTTCTGCCCCTGCGAAGACTGATTCTGCTGCTGGGGAGGACGCTGGGGCTGCCCGTTCTGCGGCTTGAGCCCTCCCTTGCCGGGACACTGGGGCTGCTGCTGCCCGGACGCCTTGGGCGGCGCTTCCTTGACAGGCGGCGGAGGCGCAGGGCTTTCCGCTGTGTCTGCGTAAATGGTTTTGATATCGCTCACCTGGTTTTTCTGGGTGAGGTATTCAAAGACAAAATTCAGTTCCTTGTCGTCCAGGTTTTGGCCGGACTTCTTCTGGGTGGAGAAGCGCTTCCCAAGGATCTCAATGATCTGCTTGGTCTGCATTCCGAAGTCCCTAGCCAGCTCGTTTACTTTATACTTATTCACAATACCCAATCAGGCCACCTCCAGTGTGTGATTCCGGTTTGTACACCATAACACACGTCCGGGGGCCCACGCTGAGGAGATCGGTCCCCAGGCGTGCGTTATGGTGGGCTTGCTTATTTCTTCCTATATTTTACCGGGGGGCGCTTTCCGCCGCCCCGCTGCTGCCGTACTTTGGCGTTTTTTCCCCGGCGCTGGGCGGCCCGTTCCGCCTTAACGCGGAGCCTTTCCGCCATACCGCCGTACTGTTCCGGCGCTGCTTGAGCCATCCGCCGGACAATAGCCTGAGCCAGTCCAAGATCGGTGACGGCGGCCATGGCGCAGGATTTCCGCCCCAGCGCCGCGCCCAGCTCCTCCTTGGAGCAGGGAACCTCCGCCAGCAGGCATTGCCCTTCCTCCGAAAAATACGCTGCCCGGCGCTGGGCACCCTCTCCGGCGCCGGCAGCGAGAAGCAGCAGGCGGCAGCGCTTGTACCGGCAGGCGTCCCCTGCGGCCTCGTCGCCCACCTCCAGCCGTCCGGCCCGGAGGGCCAGGCCGATCATGGACAGGGTGTTATCCATGGCTTTCTTCCCTCATCTGCTCCTCCAGCTGGCCGTAGACCTCCGCCGGGACGGCGGTCTCGAAGGCTCGCTCCAACGCCCGGCTTTTCCTGGCCTTGGCAAGGCAGGCTGCGGCAGGACACACGTAGGCTCCTCTCCCAGGCTTCTTGCCTTTGAAATCCAGGGAAATCTCCCCCTCCGGGGAACGGACCACACGGATGAGCTCCTTTTTGTTTTTCATCTCCCGGCAGCCCAGGCACTGACGCTGTGGGATTTTTCTTGGTTTCTGCATACTGGGTCCTTTCTTCGTCTACCGGTCCAGCTGGAACGGCATGGGTTCCGGATAGCGGCTGCTGTTGAACGCTGACTTTTTCTCAATCACAGACTCCATGTCGATAATGGCCAAGGCGTAGTACATCACGTCCCAAAGCTCCCCTTCCATACTCTCCCGGATCCCGCCGTCCGCTCCAGACCGCAGTCCTTGGATTTGATGTAGGACTGTAGATACGCGACTGAGGTTCGTTCGTCCACGTCCTACTCCTCATCATTGTAACTCTGTGGCTTGATGTCAATCTTATAGCCTGTGAGACGTGCCGCCAGCCGGGCGTTCTGCCCCTCTTTGCCGATGGCAAGGGAGAGCTGATCGTCCGGCACGATCACCCGGCAAACCTTCCCCTCGCCGGACAGCTGTACGTCCACCACGTCGGCGGGGGCCAGGGCCGCCGCAATGAACTGCGCCGGGTCGTCACTGTACTTGACAATGTCGATTTTCTCTCCCCGCAGTTCGTTAACGATACTGCCCACGCGCTGTCCGGCGGGACCTACGCAGGCCCCAATTGGATCAATGGCGTCGTCTCCGCTCCACACGGCCATCTTTGTGCGGCTGCCCGCTTCCCGGGCAATGGATTTGACTTCCACAATGCCATCAAAAATCTCCGGGACCTCCAGCTCAAACAGACGCTTTACCAATCCCGGGTGAGTTCTGGAAATGAGTACCTGAGGTCCCCGGGTGCTGCGGCGGACCTCCACCACATATACCTTGACATGCTGGCCCTCCACCAGAGCTTCTGTTCTGATCTGCTCGCTGGCGGCAAGCATGGCCTCCGTGGACTCCGGCCCTGTGCCGATCCGCAGGGACACGTTTCCTGTCCGGGGATCAATGCGGCTGACCACGCCGGTGAGAATCTCGTGCTGCTTGGAGTTGAACTCATCAAAGATGATGCCCCGCTCCGCTTCCCGCAGGCCCTGAATAATCACCTGTTTGCCGTTGCCGGCGGCAATACGTCCGAACTCCACATTGTCCACGGGAATATTCACTACGCCGCCTACGTCCACCCGTCCGTACTTGGCCCGGGCCTCCTCCGCGCTCATCTGGGTGCCGGGGTTCTCCACCTCCTCCACGATCTCCTTCTGGACATACATCTTCAGGTCCTTTTTCACCATATTGACGTCCACGGTCACGTTCTCTACGCCGGTGTGATCCTTCTTGTAGGCGGTGGTCAGCGCCTGAACGATCTTATCCATCATGAAGGAGGGGGAAATGCCCCGCTCCTTTTCCAGCAGCTCCAGCGCCGCGAAGATCTCATCACATTTCATGTCGTCACTCCTATTATATCTCCCGCAAAAGGTGTTGGTTCCATCAAAACTCAATTCTCAGGCGGCACAGAGCTACCTCATCTCCCGCGAAGGTCAGGGCGGTATCGCCCACAGTGATGGTGATATCTCCGCCATCGTAGCCCGCCAGCACTCCGGCGAATTCCTTCCGGCCGTTTTTCGCCTTGTACAGCTTTACCGCCACAGGACTTCCCATGAACCGGTGAAAATCTCCCGGCCGCTTCAAAGGCCGCTCGGCCCCGGCAGAGGATACCTCCAGGGTGTAGCTGCCCTCAATGGGGTCCGCCTCGTCAAGCAGATCGCTGAGCGTCCGGCTGACTTTCTCGCAGTCCAGAATATCCACGCCGCCGTCTTTATCCAGATAGATCCGCAGGTACCAGGTTCCGGCCTCCCGCACGTATTCCACGTCCCACAGCTCACACCCGGCTTCTTCCGCTACAGGAAGAGCCAGCTTCGATACCAGATCCGTTACCTTTGCCATTACATTTCCTCGTTTTCTGCTTATAGCGCACACTTGTCCGCAACAAACGGAATTTATCCCGATTAAATTAGGTCAAGAAAAAGAGCGGACCGTTAAGTCCACTCTGGTCTACTAACTCTAACAAGGAAATTGTACCACAATGGTCCGGAAAATGCAAGAGTTTTTTCCACACAGCGCCGGCTTTTTCAAAACTTTTTCTTTACATGCCATCCGGCGTTCCAGCCTTCACGGAAAAATACCGGGCAGGGCAAGCAGCTGAAATGAGGATAACCGTCCGATCATCAGGAGGCTTCCCTGGCTCTGATTCCTATTTTACCCATTTCCATGATTGAAATTGTCCAGTAGGTGAAGTTTTCCGCCTCTCTTGATACTTTACCGGAACAATCATTTGCGCGTGAACACACCATAATGAATTTATAGCAATCTTCAAAAAAGCTAACAATAAGCAGAAGCGACAAACCAATGCAGG
>OFHB01001755.1_pt1 | contig 12090 bp, 12 predicted proteins | sample 1521881 | NCBI WGS metagenome assembly OFHB01 (sample SAMEA3504090, study PRJEB24116) | mouse gut metagenome | biome: mouse gut; feature: mouse-associated habitat; material: faeces | place: Denmark | collected 2011
TACAGAAAATGGCTTAAACTCCGAAACCGCATCCGTGGTGCATACCATCTGATGCGGTTTTCCGGTATTCCTATTCCTCTATCTTTCCTATTCTCAATTTTTAATCTGCCTCCATACTTCCATCCTTTACCGTATAAATCCTGTCCGCTATCCTGTCATATCGGTCATTATGGCTGATTACCAACAGAAGCCTGCCGCACTTCATCTCACCCAGCGCCTGAATCAGATTCTCCTCTGTCCTGTCGTCCAGATTGCTGCCAGGCTCATCCAGTAAGATGCACTTATAATCACCTAACAACAGCCTTGCCAAATAGATTTTCTGCTTCTCCCCCAGCGACAGATTTTCCGGCCTTATCCTGACCTCTTTATCGGCAGGCGGCAGATTCAGCAGTTTATGGACTCTTTCGAATTCCCGTTCAGGGATATCCCGCCCATAGAGAACATTTTCCTTCACCGTTCCGGCAAAAATAAAGTTTGGGTAAAACAGATACCCCAGACTGTCCCTGTACATGGATGAAATTTCACAGCTTCCGCCCTCTCCTGTCTCCAATTGTTTCTCTGAAAATACACCGGAAAGGATATTGAACAGTGTGGATTTGCCGCATCCGTTTTCCCCTCTGATGAGAATCAGCCCCGGTCCTTCGACGAAAAAGTCGTCTATTTGAATCAGCCTGCTACCGTCAGGCCGCAGGATACCGGCATCTTTCAGGCTGATTATGCCTGCATCACCTGCTGCCTGCCCGTGTCCCTGTCCATTTTCCGATTTTTTTGGCATAAGGTTGCCTTCTTCTGCATGATTTCCTTTTCCCGCCGCAGGATGCCCGTCTTCCACGTCCTGTCTTCCTCCCATTTGCGCCGCCGGCGCACTATCCCCGTCCGGAAGCGCCACAAAATCTTTCCCCCGCTGGAAGATCGGCAGTTCATTCAGAAAATTCGCCTGCAGAGAAGCAAGCTCTGCCAGAGACTCAAATTCATACCCAATCAGCTGTGTAACAAACACCAGTGTACCCAAGGTAAGCCACCCTCCGACCACCATATTTCCCCCAACTATCAAAATCAAAAGAAGCGACAGGGTACTAATCATCCTTGGCAGTTCCAACGTAATCAGCAGATAAAAATGCTGTCGGTTCCTGGCTCTGTAAAAGGCATCTTTCTCCCTTTCCGAGCGCTCTAATATGTACGGAAAAGCTCTGTTGAGACCTATGCTTACCTTACTGTTAATCATGACCTCAACCCCTTCCAACCATATGTCCGCCGCCTTCCTCTCTTCTTCCATCAGTTTCTTTCGCTGTCCCTGATTGGTATAGCTGGAGAGAGCATACAGGGGCGCCATCACCAACACTATCAGGGCAAATCCGTAATGCGCGTCAAACAACAGCCACATGACCATAATTGCCTTTATAATGTTCACCGGAACACCAACAATATAATTACTCAAGGTATATATGGACGCAATATCTGAATTCATGATATTATATATCTTGCTTTTTGGCTCGGCCTCATACTCCGGCATACGGCTGCTGGCAATCTTACGCGCTATCACACTGTTGAAGTCTGATGCCCGCTGGTTCGTAAACATCTGGGACCGATAGTGCATGAAGTAAAAATTGAATAAGTGTATCGCCGCTGTCACGACAATTGCTATACCGAACCAGTACAAAGGAATTTTCTCGCCCTGTTCTATTCTGCTGTCCATCAGATATCGCGTAATGAAGGCGGGCACTAACATCAGCCCAAAGCCCATGAGTTTCATAACTATCTGTTCCAATGTATAGAAAAACGGAAAGTTAATGACCGCTATTTGAGATATTTTTTTCATAATTCAGTCTCCTCTTCACTGTAAATCTTTGTATTTCAGTATAGCATCATATCCAGGAAAAGGCAATAAAGCAGTGCTTGAGTTCAAAAACATCATCAAAAATTGTGAACCCCCTTTTCCTCCTCATATAATCTCTCTACATACTTATCAAGAAAATATTTTTCAGGAATACAATTCCTTGCTCCCTTTATCCTGCAATAGGTACATGCCCCCATACACATGGGCAAAACAATGCACTCTCTGCATTCTTCCTCCTTAAACACTGACAGTTCTCTTCTTTTTCTATAATTTTCATTCAAATATAGACTGCCGTCGATTCCGATATATCCCTGTTTAAAATATTCTGACAATTCACAGGATGTACACAAATAAAGATTCAAGTCACAACTTACCAAAAATACATTATCACGTTCGAAACTGCATCCTGCATCTTTTGTCCAGTTCTTTTGAAATCGATAATTTGCTCTGATTAGAGAATCCTGTACCTTCGTGTAGGCCTCGCTGAACTCTTCTGGAGTGTTATAATAAAAATTCTTCAGTTTTTCTGAATATTCAAAATTGTGAGCATTCGTAATATGGATTTCGTATCTGGTTCTATCTAAGCGAAGCTGCTCCAATTCCTTCAGGAAAGGATCTATATTTTCATTTTCCTTATTCAAATTCAGCCTTATTGTCACATAAAAACCTTTTGCCACAGCATTTTGTATATTTTTGCAAATCACTTCATATGTAGGCTTTCCGGATACATGCCGTCTGGTAGCATTATGCTGTTCCGTTGTGCCATCCAGTGTTATCTGCAGAGAATCTATCCTGGTTTCCTTTCGAAACCGCTCCAACATTTCATCCGTCAGCAAATAGCCATTTGTCGTTATGTGTGAATAGCCGCCGAAATTCCATTCCCGTAATAGCTTCTCCACAAGGAAAATTGGTTCCGGGTTCAGCAGCGGTTCGCCGCCAAACCAGCTCAAATCTACCGTATGCGTTTCATTCTTATAGATTTCCTTCAAAAATTTGCACAAAGTTTGTGCCTTTTCAAGTGTCATATCTTTTGCCTCATGGTTCTGATAGCAGTATGGGCAACGAAAATTGCATCGCTCCGTTGTCATAACAGTCAATTCCAGACGAGAATGGTCTACACAGAATTTTTCATAATCCTCCTGCATTTCTTTCAGTTCATCCACATCATTTTCTATTAAGAAGCCAAGCTCAGACATAGCTTCCGCTATTTCAGAGTCCAATGTGCCATTGTTATATTTTTTCAAAGTGTCATCATCCACCTCAATAAGCGCATGATTCCGTGTGTTGAACAGTAATGACTGATTTTCTTTCCATGATACCAGATAATTATATTTAGATTTTTTCACAAGTATCCTCCAGTTCATAATTTATAAATCACGGCAGTTCCAGAAACTGCCGTGATTGCAAGTAAAAACTTTATGTAGGACCGCCGTCCGGATTGGGCTTACCGCTGCCAGCACCATTACAGCAATTGTTAGTCCGTGAATGGATAATGTCCTTCTTCTCAAGAGGTTTTCTGATTACTTTCATCTTCGCTTCTCCTTTCTCTGTTTATTTTGTTCCAAACGTTGCACCATTCCCATGTAACGCTGCTGATATGCAACATGCGTGTGCAACCTTGAAACTAAATATATTATAGTACTCCCCCCTTCCCTTTCCCACTAACTGAACCGAATTTTTTTTATTTCCATTTAAGTTAAATCCTTGCATTTTGTACTTTGCCATAATATAATTAATTACAGATAATAAATCTTACTTAATTATTCCTGAAACCTAAAACATACCAAGGAGAAACTCCCCATGCCAATACATAACGCCAACCTGCTCGTCAGAGAAGCCCGGATAAAAGCAGGACTTACTCAGGAACAGCTCTGCGAAGGTATCTGTACTCCCCAGGCGCTCTCCCGCATTGAAACCGGAACGGCAAATGTCAGCCATGTCACCTTTCAGGCATTGATGGCTCGTGCCGGGGCACAGTACGGGCGTTTTCCTGTCTTCAACAGCCGGGATGGGGTTGAATGCTTCTATGAGCTGAAGCGCGTCCGTCTCTATCTTGACACCTGGCAGCTGCAGGCCGCCTACGCCAAACTTGACAAACTGGAACAAAAAAATTGGGCTGACAACAGGCTGTATTACCAGGAATGGCTGTTGCTCCACTGCAGGCTTCAGTTCCTGTCCGGATGCTGCTCCCACCAGCTAAATTACGATACCCTTCTGGACGCGCTGCATATAACCAGACCGGGTATTGACCTTGCAGATTTCCCTGAATGCCTTCTGTCCCAGAATGAAATCCAGCTTCTGACATGCATTGCCCAGGAAGCACTTTATATCAATATGCCGTCACTTTGCCGCAAAATCTGCGAACAACTGGATCACTGCCTGACAGGCAGCACTTTTGCTCTCGTCGAAAAGGAGCGAATGCAGATAGACACTTCCATTGTTTATGTCAAATATCTGATTGGCACCAGGGATTATGGAACTGCATTGGAACTGGCTGACTTCAACCGTAAAAAATCTGCTGTAAATACCTATGATGCTCCGTTAATTGAACTGACATTCCTCACCGGATTATGCTGCCAGTATTTGAAGAATTACAGCCAGGCAGACACTCATATTAAGGCAGCTTTTTATTCTGCCCAGGCAATCGAGAGCTGTTACGCCACACTTTGCCGAGAATTTCTCATGACAAAAACCGATTACCGGATTACAGGCAGTATGAAAGAGTTTCCAACTCTTCCCCTGATTCATTATCCGTCGAAAAGCTTTCAGGAATCTGTCCAGGTAACCGATGGGTTCTATGAAGCGACTACAGATAGCCCCTATACTCTGGGCAATCTGATACAGGACCTGCGTCTGGAACAGAAGGTCAGCCAACAGGTTCTCTGCCATGGATTGTGCAGTAAATCCAAGCTTTCCAAAATAGAGAATAATATGTTGCAGCCGGATGTCGCTCTTGTAGCTGCGTTGCTTGAGCGATTGGGGCAATCCGGTAAAATTTTTCCTTATTGGGGAAATCGGAAGGATGCTGAATTTTATGATTCGTATTTTAAAGCGACACATCATCGAACCATGCCAAAAGAAATATTTAAAAAAAATTACAATACTAAAATAGAAAACCTGATTGACAAAAACGATACTTTATACTACCAGAAGTATCTTATTAACACTGCTTTTCAATCAAATTCCGCTGATGAAAGACTTCAGCGCCTGACGAAAGCCCTGAGCCTTACCCTGCCTGGCTTTGACATACACCAAATCTGCAGTTACCGACTGACTTGCGAGGAATTATCCATCCTCAATAATATTGCCCACGAATACAGGCATACGAAAAACTCTCATCTAAGTTCTCTGTATTTCCTGCAAATACTGGCATATGTCCAAAAAACCAGGCCTGATGTTCTGATGCAGTCTAAATTTCTGCCTGTCACCGGATATATGTACAGCCGTAGCCTGTACATGTTAAAATTCTATCAGGAAACCGTTGCGCTCCCCGGTTCCTTTGATATTTCAATTATGAAATACCATATTAACAGCTACGGCATGTTCCTGTTTTTTTATTGTCAGGCTCTGGGAGAAAGCTCCCGCTTCGAAGAAACACATATGACTGCAATACAGGCATATGCTATCAGTATATTAACAGAACGCTCCACAAACGCTTCTGCCTTAAAACAATACCTTTCTGATGATTTCACCATTGAATTGAAATATTAGCCAGCATAACTGGCGGATTAGGTTTTTCATTCATAAATGATCATATTTTCTTCTTCGTCCATCAAATCCCCACAGGGCATAATCCCTTCATCCTCGCCCTCATTGCCATTTCCGGGGTGCTCATTCCCAACCGTCCCCTCTGCCGGCAGACTTCCCTCCGCAGCCCCTGTGTAAGGCAGTGCTGCCGGCACCAGGAGCAGACCTGCCACCAGCGCCTCTGTCAGAATCTTTTTCATTCTGTTTCTAAACTTCATTCCCATTATATATGTCTCCTTTGTAATAAACTTCATGCAGGACACATCTCTGCACCATTGCGTCCTGTGGTTGTGATTATATCACCGAAACCTCCTGAATAGAACAGGATAACCGGAAATTTTTATGTTTCCATTCAGATTGAATTTTTGTTTAAACCGTAACCTCTGCACTGTGACAGCATATAATAAAAGAGAATCCCCACTGCCGGAGGCCGCCATGGCTATCACATCCCTGGACATTTTGAATCTGTCACATTCCCTGAAGGACATCTGCGAGGTCAACTGCAATACCCCGGAATGCCTTTCCCAGACGTTAAAAATCCTGCTGCAGTATAACCTGATTCAGGCAAACCTGCAGTTCGGAAAACAATTCGGGTCCGTCTGCCCGCTGCCTGCCGGCCAGGGCATATGCGGCAGTTCCGCACCAACTCCCCCTGCTGTGGATTCCGTTACCGCTCCCAGGCCGCCTGTCCGGCTGGATATTGGTGACCCGTTCCTGGCTGATTATGAGAAATAGGAGCCGTGTATTGGCAGAAAGCAATACTGTAGTCCTCCGAGACGCCGTATTCCTCCCAAACCAGGCATCTGCCCTCCGGCAGGAATGACATTTCCGCTACAGCTTCCGCCGCCGGACTGACCTCCGGGAGCAGATCCACCCCCAGCGCTGCCCCAATTCCCTTCCCCGTCAATTTGCCATAGGCTTCTTTCCTGGTCCACAGCCTATAAAACTGCTTTTCCTGCTCCGCTCCTGCCTGCTCCAGGACTGCAGCCTCCCGTCTCGAATAAAAGCGCCGCGCCAGCTTCCCCACATCCCTTCCGCAGTGCTGCTGAATATCCGCTCCGATTTCCTCCATGGACAGACCGCAGAGTACATAACTGCCGGAATGGGACAGGCTGAAATAAAAGGGCAGATTCGCAAAATAGGGTTTGCCCTGCTCCCCGTATCTGTAAGCAATTTCTCTATTCGGAATCTCTTTGCCGCAGTCAAGGAGTTCCGTGACAGAATAAGGCCTTTGCCTGCCGCAAAACCCGCCTGCATTGCCTTCCCCCGTCCCGAAGCGCCTCCGCCACTGCATACCGCAGCATAAGCCCTGCCCCCAGACAGGCTGCCCGCCCGGCAGGTGTCTTCATGCGCCCTGCCTTCTCCCTGCGGGCTTCATCCACACGCAGAAAAGCCCTCTCCATGAGGGCTTCTCCTTTTTCCGTATCCATGAATTCTTCTATGGACAGAAGATATTTTGCAATGTATGCCATCTATTCCGTCACCTGCAGGTGCAGCTCTTCCAGCTGCTTCTCCTCCACCCTGCCCGGCGCTTCGGACATCAGGCAGGAGGCATCCTTGATCTTGGGGAACGCGATAACGTCGCGTATATTGTCCGTCTGTGCCAGCAGCATCACAAAACGCTCCAGCCCGATGGCCAGCCCCGCGTGAGGGGGCACTCCGTACTTGAAGGCATCCATCAGAAATCCGAACTGCTCATGGGCCTTCTCCTTGGTAAATCCCAGCGCCTGGAACATTCTCTCCTGCACATCGCTCTGGAAGATTCTCACGCTGCCGCCTCCCAGCTCCATACCGTTTACCACTATATCATAGGCCTTTGCCCGCACCTTGCCCGGCTCCGTCTCCAGCAGCTCCAGATCCTCCTGTAAAATATCATTATCCGGACTTTCTATTATTTTCTCCATCTGTCCCTCCATGCCCCGGATTACCCTTCACACGGTCCCGCCTCTTTGGCGCGGCTCATCCGGGCCTCGATATGGTCCGTGATCCCGAATCCAAATGCCTGTTCATTTTCTTTATACTGCAGCAACGCCCGGAACATATAGACATCCTCCGGCGTCGTGACCTTGATATTTCCACGGTTTCCCTTTACCATATGCGCCGGTATATTCTGGCTGCGTATGATCGTGCAGGCATCCACCATGTTCTCATAGCGGGAAGGCCGCGCGCGGACCGCGTCATGCGCCGCGATAATATCCTTTAAATAAAAGCTCTGCGGCGCCTGTGCCGCAAACGTCTCTTTCCGGAACGGCACATCCTCCACCTGCTTCCCGTCCCCGCTGATGAGGATGGTCTCATAACAGGATGTACAGGTGATCGCATTTCCATTCTGTTTTACACCCTCAATATTCCTGCTGATCACATCGTAGGAGACAAACGGCCGCACACCATCGTGAATCAGCACAATGGAATCCTCCGGATTCTCCGCCTCAGCCACTTTCAGCGCGTTATAAATGGAATCCTGCGCCGTCTCGCCTCCCGGAAGCACCCGGGCTACTTTTTTCAGCCGGTACTCTTCCGTCAGATCCTCCATATACGGAATAAAATCCTTAAGCACGGACAGATAAATTTTGTCTATCATACTGTGAAACTGAAACAGCTGCAGCGTGTGAACAATGATCGGCTTCCCGTTGATCTCCAGAAACTGCTTCGGAACGCCGGCCCCCATCCGCACACCGCTGCCGCCGGCAAAAATAACTGCGATATTCATCCCCATTCTATTCCTCCTCTGAATGCGCCTTTTCCACCTCGCGCTCCAGCATCCGGATCCTCGAATCCACCTTCTCACCGATCAGCTCCGGTGTAAAATTAAGTGTCTCCATATACAGCATATCCGCCTCCTGCGCTTCAATCTCCCTGCGCAGATCTTCTGGCAGCTCATCCTTCACAATCCAGTCGATCACACGGTCCGCGGCACCACTGTCGATATAGTCAAAATGATGTTCCACATACTGTTCCACCTTTTCCGCCTCAAAATCTTTTGCAGCCAGGGCGTCCATCAGCTCCGCAAAGGTGTAGCACACTTTTCCCGGCGCGGATTCCTCATAGTCCTGGTGGAATCCGCGGGAAAAAGAATACTGAATTTTATCAAATGCAAAAAACAGCATTGGCTTTCTCATCAGGGAATATTCAAAAATATTGGATGAGTAATCTGTGATCAGCAGGTCCGTGATATAAAACAGATCATTGATATCCGGATACTTTTTCACGTCGATAAATCTGTCCGCATGCTTCTTCTTTATCACCAGCTCATTATTCACCCAGGGGTGCATTTTAAACAGAACGATATATTCCTCGCCGCACTCCTCATACAGACGGTCAAAATCGATCAGCTCATAAGGATAATACGCCGTGGACTGATTCATACCGCGGTAAGTCGGCGCAAACAGTATGACTTTTCTGCCCTTTAAGAGCGGATATTGCTGGTAAAGTTCCTTTGTCTTCTCCTCCCGGTACTTTTCATCGAGATACTGGTCCATGCGCGGCATGCCCGTCGGAAGCACCAGCTCATCATTAATCCCCCAGACTTCAGAGAAAAACGGTGCGATATTCCTCGAGCCGGCTATCCCGTACCGGTACTGACGATGGCAGGAAACGGGACTCGGACATCCCTCATGCCCCCAGCGGCTGTAGCCGGAAGACTTAAATCCCGCGCCCGCATGCCACAGCTGCACCACCTTCGTCCCCGGCTTTAATTGCAGCCAGTCCAGAACCGGCGCGTGATCGTCGAGAAAGATAATATCGCTCTGCGCCATCTTCTTTGTCAGCCCGATCCAGCTCTTTTTCGACTGCGGCCCGGCCGTTGCCGCCCGCGCGGATACCAGGATCCGGTAATCCTGTTCCATCCCCCTTTCCAGCATCCGGTCATGAACAGCCTTCAGATTCGACTTTAAGACATCGCTCTGCTCCGTCATAAACAGAACAGCCGGCCTTGCGGGGTCATGGGCTTTCCGCGCGAATAATGCGTAAGTCCTCCGCAAAAATACCCTGGAACTCAGAAAACTTTTCTGGAAGTTCGCCACCAGATGGAGGGAACGGAAATAAGACGGATTACGCGGAAATTCCATTCCGTTTTTTGCGGATGTCAGGGCATGAAACCGGAACGGCAGGGTGTCCCCGCCTTCCTGAATAAAAAACGTGACCGTATAGACCCTGCGTCTGTTACCGTACAGAAAATTGCGCGAATAATTATCTATGGCCGGAACAATCACAGAGTCCGCCACACAGTCCGCCAGCTTTTCCTTCCCGCTGCACACATAGATACTGTAAGTCCCGACCGGAAGGCACCGGTTCTGCCCGTTGTTTGTCACATTCGTCTTAAGACAATAACAATTGTCCCCCATCTTTTGCGCTTTAAAATGAATTTTTGCCTCATACAGCTCATTTACCGCGTAAAAGTCAAGCTTCCTGTCCGTATCCACATGCTCCGCGAATGTCACCCTGATATCCAGATACAGATAGATTCTCTCCCAGCGGATTCCGGTCACCGCCGCTGTCAGCAGATTCTGATCTACCAGACTCTTCATATTTCCCCTGTCTCCTCTTCTCTCTCACTTACAGATGCGTTTCCGCTGCAAGTCACCGGTACGGTTCCGTTTCCATCCGCGCCCGCATCCTTCTCCGAATCCCCGTCCCGGATACTCTCCCCCGTTTCCGTCTCAGGCACTTCCTCGTCGCTCTCATCCGCACCGTTCATTTTCTCATAGAGCGACACAACCTCTTCCATATCGCCGTACGCAATCACTTTTCCCTGCTCCAGAATCATCGCCTTATTGCAGATTTTCCGGACCTGGTCAGTAGAGTGCGACACAAACAGAACTGTTGTTCCTCCAGCCATCATGCGCTTAATTCTGCGCATACTTTTTCTCCGGAACTTCACATCACCCACGGAGAGCACCTCGTCCAGAATCAGGATCTCCGGCTCTGCGATCGTCGCGATCGCAAATCCAAGCTTTGATTTCATTCCGGAGGAATAATTCTTGATCGGCACGTCGATAAACTTCCGCAGACCTGAAAACTTCACGATCGCCTCAAATTTTTCGTCAATATACTGCCGGCTGTAACCGAGCACCGCCCCGTACAGATAGATATTTTCCCGTCCCGTGTACTGTTTGTCAAAACCTGCGCCAAGCTCCAGAAGAGGAACCACCTTTCCGTAACGCCTGACCACACCCTCCGTCGGCTTGAACACGCCCGCGATCACTTTGAGCAGCGTGCTCTTTCCCGCGCCGTTTAACCCGAGAATCCCCAGCCTGTCCCCCGCGTTCAGGGTAAAGCTCACATCGCGGAGCGCCCAGAACTCGTTATATTTTAAATTCCCGCGAATCAGGCGGATAATATACTCCTTGATACTATCCACCTTTTCTTCGCTGAGATTAAACTTCATGCTTACATGGTCCACGACCAGAGCTTTTTTTGCCATATCTGCCACCTATATATGCAGGATAAACTGATCCTGCTTTCTGTAAAATAGAACATTCCCGATCAGCAGCACCGCCGCACTGAAAAGCAGGCCGTAAAGCAGCAGTCCCTGTTCCAGCGCGTCCCCGAATATAATATGCCGGAAATTGGCAATCACACCGTACAGCGGATTATATTTCAGGATCCAGCCATAACCGCTTTTCATCAGCCGCTCAGGATCATAAAAAATCGCACAGGTATACATGATCACCATCAGTGCCACATCCCAGATATATTCGATATCCCGGAAAAAAACATTGATCGTCGCAAGAATCAGACCGGCACCATATGTCATACACAAAATCAGTACCAGCGGAATCACCAGCAGAAACATCCTGATCCCCGGCTGTATTCCACAGTAAATTCCCAGCGGCAGCAGTACCACCAGTGAAATCAGAAATATGATATAATTATACAGAACAGCGGACAGCGGATAGAGATACTTTGGCACATACACCTTGCGTATCATCCCGGCATTTGCCCGTATGGATTTTGACGCCGCTTTCGTCGAATGGGAAAAGAAGGAATACAAAAGACGACCGCACAGAATATAGACCGGAAAAGTCCGGTCCTTCCTGCCGAAAAGCGTCCCAAACACAATTGTCAGTACAATCGTCGTCAGTATTGGCTCCAGTAGCGACCATACCACCCCAAGATAAGAACGCCTGTATTTTAGTCTGATCCCCTTGATCACCAGCTCCCGCAGCAGATATCTGCGGTTCCAGAATGATTTACACAACTTCGTAATTTTTTTCATATGCCTTCTTTCTTCCCTTCCACCGTCCGCCGGATCAGGGCCGCCACGCGCTCCGCCGCCCGGCCGTCCTCCGCCGGGCGTTTTTGTGTGAGAAAATCCCGCACCCGGTCTGCGTACGTTTGTCTGTCAAAGGAACTTATCTTCTGCTCCAGCTCCCCGTTCGTCTCCGCAACCGGAAACGGACTCTCTTCCAGACTGTAGTAAAATCCGCGCTCCTCATCATATTCCCGCCGGTCCGGCACAAACAGGAAACCCGGACGGCCGCTCAGAAGATAGTCGAACAGGCAGC
>OFHB01001756.1_pt1 | contig 12088 bp, 7 predicted proteins | sample 1521881 | NCBI WGS metagenome assembly OFHB01 (sample SAMEA3504090, study PRJEB24116) | mouse gut metagenome | biome: mouse gut; feature: mouse-associated habitat; material: faeces | place: Denmark | collected 2011
GGTGGAGGTCTTTCCATCGCTGCCGGTGACGGCCAGGATGGGACAGGGGCAAACCTCGAAAAACGCCTCCATTTCCGAGGTGAGGACGCTTTCCCGGGCCCTCGCCGCCTCCAGGAAGCGGGGGTGCAGGCCGGGGGTGCGGAAGATGACGTCCTGGTCCAGCCCCTCCAGATAGTCCGGCCCCAGGCGGAGCTTGCAGCCCATTTTCTCCAGCTCGTCCCCCAGGGCTCCCAACGCGTCCCGGTCCTTTTTATCGCAGGCGGTCACATCGATCCCGGCCTCCAGCAGCAGGTTCAGCAGCGGCTGGTTGCTGACGCCGATCCCGATGACGGCTGCCCGTTTTCCTTTCAGTGCATCCAAATATTCGCGCAGGGTCATGGCAGTTCCTCCCTTTTCCATTTCGATTCCTCTTTATTATACCACCTGGCAGCGTAGAAAACAACAAATTTATCCAGCTCCGGCGGTGATGAGAACGGAGCGGAACCGGCATCTTTCCGCGAAAGGAAGAATGAAGATGAAGCAGGAAAATCCACCCTGGACCCCACATCGTCAGGGGCGTCGATGACGCGGGACGACACGGTAAGCGGCGCTTGGCAAACCACCGGAAACGGCTATTCCAACCGGTGGGTGGTTCAGGCGGTCCTGCGGGAGGTCGTATCCGCTGAACAAGAATAGCTTTGGCCCCGGAGACGCGCGCCTCCGGGGCCAAAGCTATTTTTCGGGCCCCTCCTCCGCGCAGTCCAGCTCGGGGGACAGGACCTGGCGGGTCTTGAAGCGGAGGTAGTCCTCCTCCGCGCCGCCGGCGGCCAGCAGCAGCAGGGGCCGGTACAGGGGCGACCGGGCCGCCTGGCACAGCTTTTCGCTGACATAGGGCACCCCCGGGGTTTCCGTCTGGCGCAGGAGCAGGCGGGGGCCGTCGGACACCAGCTTGAGGATGCGCACGCAGGGGGTTTCGATGAACTCCAGGCGGATATAGAAGACAGGCCGCTCCTCCTCGTCGTGGGTGAAGCGTCCCAGAGCCGCCACGTGAAACATATTCCCGCGGAAATCCAGCTGGCTGACTTCCGGCCGGCCCAGACCAACAGGGAGACGGTAGAGCCCGTCCTTTTCCCGATAGATCAGCTCCGGCAGGCCTCCTTTGACGCTGACGGCCACAGAAACCACCCCGGCGGTATAGTTGTTGTACAGCGCCTGCAGCACCAGGGGCAACAGCCCCGCGGAGGCTCCGCGGCTGTCCTGAACGGTAAAGCACCGGTTTAGGAAAGGGACGGCGGCCTTGCCGGGGGCCTCCGGCTCCCGGCTGTAGGCGGAGAGATTCCGGACGGCAGCCGCCAGATCCCTCTGCGCGGCCGCGTCCTCCGGAATCTGCGCGGGGAACATGCCTCCGAAATACCGGCTGACAATTTCAAAATACCGGCTTTCCTGGAAATCCGTGTCCGCTCCGGCGTTGGTCAGAACCAATATCCCGCTGTCCCGGAAGCCCAGAACGTTCTGCCCCAGCATTCCGTTGAACAGGAAGGTGTTCTCGTGCCGCCCTACCCAGATCTGATAGCCGTAATTGAAATCTCCGGTTTCCGCCGGGGGTTGGGCGTGGACGGCGGTGGCGGCAGAAAGGTACTCCCTGGACAGCAGTCTCTCGCCTTTCCACAGTCCGCCGTCCATTACCAGCTGCCCCAGCTTCGCCAGATCCTCGGGCCGGATATAGAGCCCCCATCCGCCCTTTTCGATGCCCTTGGGGCAGGTTTCCCAGTGTACGCCGGTGATCCCCATAGGCTGAAACAGCCGCTGGTCCAGGAAGTCCGTCATACTCATTCCCGCCTTCCGCCGTATGATGGCAGAGAGCATATAGGTGTTCAGGCTGTTGTAGGCAAACTCCGTCCCTGGTTCTCCCTTCATGGCGGCGCCCAGGAACCGGCGAATCCAGTCCGTCTCCGTCAGCGCTTCCGCCTCGGTAAAGGGCACGCCGGAGCGCATGGTGAGCAGATCCTCCACCGTCATCCCTTTTAACCTGCGGCGCGGAGAGGAGGCTCCGGCATCGTCAAAAATGTCCGCCACGGGGTCCTCAACGGACAGCAAACCGCTGTCCGCCAGCAGGCCGATGGCTAGGGACACAACGCTTTTGCAGGCGGAGAAGGTGTACTTTGCCGCCCGAAGGTCCTGTCCGCCGTAGGAGGCTTCGCAGATCACTCGTCCGCCCCGGAGGATCATGACGTTGTGTGTGTGCAGATCCCGGCCTCTCAGTTCCTCCAGAAATGCCTGGATATGCCGGGAGGAAACGCCCTGGCTTTCCGGCGTGACCCGGGGAAAGGGCTGGAGAACGCCTTCCAGGGGAATGGCGGGTTTCTCCGCCGCAGTTGGCAAAAAGGGTTCGGTGGCGGTACGGACATCCAGAATACGGGTAAGCAGCTGAAAGGTACGGCTGGCGGTGGTCAGATTCATATGGTTCTCTCCTTGCCTTGGCAGTTGGCTTATTGTGCCACTATACTACATGGGAATTTCCAATACAACAGTATTTTGTGAACAAGCCGGGGCGGCCCCTGCTTTTTTCAGCGGATCAGACTGCCGGTCAGCTCCACCAGCGCGTCCGTATCCTCTTCCCGGGTGTGCCAGGCCGTGACAAACCGGATGCAGGTCCGGCCGGCGTCCATTTTTCGCTCCACCTCGAACTCTGCGTGTTCCCTCAGCCTCTCCACCGCCCCGTCGGGCAGGATAGGGAAAACCTGGTTGCTTTCCGCCGGGGCCAGCAGGGGAATTCCCATGGCCTCCAGACCCTCCGCGATCCGGCGGGCCAGGGCGTTGGCGTGGGATGCCAGCTTCAGATACAATCCATCCTTCAGAATGGCCGAGAACTGCACCCCCAGCAGCCGCCCTTTGGCCAGCATGGCCCCCTGCTGCTTCATGCAGCAGCGGAATCCGGGCTGGAGGGCGGGATTGACGATGACCAGGGCCTCCCCAAAAAGGAGGCCGTTTTTCGTCCCTCCGAGGGTAAACGCGTCGCAGGTTTCCCCGTAATCTGCGAAGGAAGTGCCGCCCGCTTCCATGGCGCTGCCCAGCCGGGCTCCGTCGCAGTAGAGCAGAAGGCGCTTTTCATCGCAGGCCGCCCTCAGAGCATGCAGGCCGGGTCCGTCATATATCGTGCCCAGCTCCGTAGAGTTGGAGATGTACGCCAGCCGGGGGCTTACGGTGTGCTCGTTGAAGGGGCCCGCCAGATGAGACTCCAGAAGCTCCGGCGTCAGCCTGCCGTCAGAGGAGGGCAGGTGCAGGATTTTGTGGCCGTTATGCTCCACCGCTCCGGCCTCATGGACGCAGATGTGCCCGCTGTCTGCCGATATTGCCGCCTCATAGGGCCGCAGAAAAGCTCCGATGGCTGTCTTGTTCACCTGGGTTCCGCCCACCAGGAAATGAACCGCCGCTCCGGGACAGCGGCACAGATCTCGAATCATGTCCGCAGCCTCCCGGCAGCAAGGGTCCGTCCCGTATCCTGCCGTCAGATCCATGTTGGTGCGGCACAGCGCCTCCAGCACCGCGGGGTGAGCTCCCGCGCCATAGTCGTTCCGAAAATACAGCATGTTGCGCTCCTTTCTGTGTCACGGGGGAGGCTGCCGCCTCCCCCATGCCTGGAAACTGTCAGTGGCCCCGGTGTTTTTTCTTTCGCTTCTCCCGGCGCAGCAGGAAGCGGCGTTTCTCCTCCGCCTCCCGAGTGTCCCGGAGGAGAATCTGGCGTTCCTTCTTCCGCTGCTCTTGCTGGAGCTGAAGGGCCTGCTGTGCTTTGGTGCCGGTACCGGTGGGCCGGGTCTGCTGCCGGGCCAGACGCTCAACCCGCTTGGGATTGCGCCTGGACTCCGGCTCGGTCTCCACGCCCAGGGAGGGTGAGAAGGTCAGATGGCAGTAGCGGTCCAGAATAAACCCGTAGATCTCGCAGTCCCGGGGTTCGGCGCCGAATACCACACGGCAGGCCGCATACCGGCCCCCGCTCTCCCGCTCAAACACGCCTGTCCAGAAAGGCGGGTCAAACAGGACCGTCAGCTTTGTTTTTCCAGTTTCCATAATTGGTTCCTCCTTTTTTCCTTGCAGCAGAGAACGGACGACCAAAGGAGGAAGGCTACTGACCCGGGCGGAGAAACGCCCAGGCTCCCGGACTACCAACCGGGATGTGTTTTTATCCCTGCCGGATCTATTTTAGCAAAACCGGGGAGAAGCGTCAAGGTTTCCAACCGCAGCCACCGGAAGATCCGGTTTGCCGCGAAGAGGGCCGGGCTGTTTGTGCACTTTTTTGCCGTGGCGGCGGCAATGGTTTTCATCCGGGGCCCGGTGGGACGCAATTCTTCCTGCATTGCCGGTAGGATTTTGCAGGAACGGCTCGGTATAGCTGCAAAAGCGCCCGTTTTCAGTCTCTGAGCCCGTCAATCATACAAAAACAGTCTGGAAAACAGATTTTTGCTTGTGGACTATTCACAAAGGCTGGGTGATGTGATACACTCAAACTGTCAAATCCAGCGGTGGGAATGAACCCTGCCGCTGACAAACGGAGGAAAGCTTGTATGGTAGAAGTCATTCAGCAGGGCGCATACTTAGTGGACGGCCAGATCATCCCCGCCGGTCAGGCCCAGGGGCAGCCCGCCCCCGGCGAGGCGAGGGAAAAGACAATCGCCTATTCCATTCTCCGCGCCCACAACAAGGGAACGGATCCCCGGAAACTGAGAATCAGGTTCGACGCGCTTATCTCCCACGACATCACGTTTGTGGGTATCATCCAAACTGCAAAAGCCAGCGGCCTGAAAGAGTTCCCCATTCCCTACGCCATGACCAACTGCCACAATTCCCTGTGCGCCGTGGGCGGGACCATCAACGAGGATGACCATGCCTTCGGACTGTCCGCCGCGAAAAAATATGGCGGCATCTACGTCCCCGCCAATCAGGCCGTCATCCACCAGTACGCCCGGGAGCGCCTGGCGGGCTGCGGAAAAATGATCCTGGGCTCCGACTCCCACACTCGCTACGGCGCTTACGGCTGCATGGGCGTGGGCGAAGGCGGCGGCGAGCTGGTAAAGCAGCTGCTGGACAACACCTACGATGTGGCTGCGCCGGAGGTGGTGCTGGTCTATCTGGAAGGAAAGCCCCGGAAGGGCGTGGGCCCCCAGGATGTGGCCATCGCCCTGGTGGCCGCAACCTTCCCCAAGGGCCTTGTGAAAAACAAGGTGCTGGAGTTCGTGGGCCCCGGCGTGAAGGAGCTCAGCTGCGACTATCGCATCGGTATCGACGTGATGACCACGGAGACCAGCTGCCTGAGCTCCATCTGGGAGACGGACGAGACAATTCAGAAGTACTACGAAAACGTGGGCCGTCCCGGGGACTTCCGGGAGCTGAAGCCCGGCAGCGGCGCGTACTATGACAGCGTGGTGAAAATTGACCTGAGCAGGGTGGAGTGCATGATCGCCCTGCCCTTCCATCCCTCCATCGCGTACACCGTTCATGAATTGCAGGCCAACCCGGAGAAGATCTTTGCCGAGGTGGAAGCTGCCTGCAACAAGCAGCTGGGAGGCAGGGTAACGATGGACCTCCGACGGAACATCGTGGACGGAAAGGTTACATGTGAGCAGGGCGTTATCGTGGGCTGTTCCGGCGGTATGTACGAGAACATTGTGGAAGCCGCCCATATTCTGGATGGACAGTCCATCGGCAGCGGCTACTTTGACATGTCTGTCTACCCCTCCTCCACCCCCATTTCCCTGGCCATCACCAGAAACGGTGTGGCCGCCAGACTGATGGAGGCCGGGTGTGTGATGAAGCCCGCCTTCTGCGGTCCCTGCTTCGGCGCGGGAGACACCCCGGCCAACAATGCCCTGTCCATCCGCCACGCCACCCGGAATTTCGCCAACCGGGAGGGCTCCAAGCCCGGCAGCGGCCAGATCTCTGCTGTGGCTCTGATGGATGCCCGGTCTATCGCCGCCACCGCCCGCAGCGGCGGCGTTCTCACCGCCGCTACCGACATCGATTACGAGCTTCCCACCGCCGGGGAGCTGGAATACCGCTATGACGGCGGCGTCTACGCCAAGCGGTGCTACGAGGGATTCGGAAAAGCCGATCCCACCGTGGAGCTGCGTTATGGGCCCAACATCAAGGACTGGCCCCATATGCCCAGGCTGGAGGAGGATTTGCTGGTGAAGCTGTGCGCCGTGATCCACGACAGCGTCACCACCACCGATGAGCTGATCCCCTCCGGAGAGACCAGCTCCTACCGCTCCAATCCCATCGGGCTCAGCGAGTTTGCCCTCAGCCGCCGGGTGCCGGAATACGTGGGCCGTAGCAAGGCTGTCCGCGCTCTGGAGGAAGCCCGGGAGGCTGGAGAGATCCCCGCTGGGGTTCAGGAGGTTCTGGACAGAGTGGGCGGCGACGGAAGGCGCACCACCGTGGGCTCCTGTGTGTTTGCCAAACGGCCCGGCGACGGTTCCGCCCGGGAACAGGCCGCTTCCTGCCAGAAGGTGCTGGGCGGATTCGCCAACATTTGCTATGAGTACGCTACCAAACGTTACCGCTCCAACTGCATCAACTGGGGCATTGTCCCTTTTACCATGGACGCCTCGGAGGAATTTCCGTATGAAGAAGGGGACTGGGTGTATATCCCCGGACTGAAGAAGGCCATCGCCGGTGGAGTGGAGGAGATGACTGCCAAGGTGATCCGCAGAGATGGCTCCGTCCATGATCTGCCGCTCAAGTGCGCGGGATTGACGGAGGATGAGAAGCTGATCCTTCAGGAAGGCTGTTTGATGAACTACTATGCCGCCGGGTACGGCAGGGACTAAACCGCCATGAGCATAGATAAAGAGAATTTCTGGGAGAATTGTTGGATGCAGGAAAGTCCTGAAAGACTGTATATTTATCTGGATGATTCGTATCAATCCAAAGACAATATTATTGATATCTTCAGAGAGTATCGCGTAAATACCATCTGCGACGCAGCCTGCGGCTATGGCGCGTACAGTCTCGCATTTGCCTCCAACGGCTTTCAGGTGGAAAGCTTTGATATCTCCCCCTCTGCGGTCAGGATTACCCAGCGCTGCATGGAAAAATATGGCATAACCATAGACGTAAAAGCTGCAAATATCTTATCCAGCGGATATGCGGATGCGGCGTTTGATGGAGTGATTGCAAGTTCTGTTCTGGATCATATGACCATCGCAGACGCGCAGAGAGCCCTGTCCGAGCTATGCCGGATCACCAGGCCGGGCGGCCTGATTCTGGTATCCTTTGATACGCCGGAGGCATCTGACTTGAAAATGGACCACGAGGTTCTTGAGGACGGCAGCCTGCGGTATGTGGACGGCACGTCCAGAGCCGGGATGATCTTTCATCCATACGGCAAAGAAGAAATTGATCTGCTTCTGGCTGGGAAAAGGGTGATATACGAGCACACCAATCAAAAGGGCGAACAGATTCGCATTCTGGAAAAGTAGGATGAAAAAAGGAGATCACCATGGAAAAGATCAAAATGACCACCCCGCTGGTGGAGATGGACGGCGACGAAATGACCCGCATCCTGTGGGCCATGATCAAAGATAAACTGATCCTGCCCTTTGTGGACCTGAAAACCGAGTACTATGACCTGGGTCTGCTCAACCGCAACGAGACCAGAGATCAGGTGACAGTAGATGCGGCAAACGCGGCCATGAAGTACGGCGTGGCCGTCAAGTGCGCCACCATCACGCCCAACAAGCAGCGCATGGAGGAATATCCCCAGCTCACCGAGATGTGGAAAAGCCCCAACGGAACCATCCGGAGCATTCTTGACGGCACCGTGTTCCGTACGCCTATTTGCATCGATGCCATCAGGCCGGTGGTGAAAAACTGGAAGAAGCCCATTACCATCGCCCGCCACGCCTATGGCGACGTGTACAAAAGCGTGGATTTCGTCACGGAGAAACCTGGTGTCTGCACCATGACTTTCCGCAGCGACGACGGCGCGGAGGAGAAAACCGCCGTCGTGCAGAAGACCGACGGTCCCACCGTCTGGCAGGGGGCCCACAACAAGGATAAATCCATCCGCTCCTTTGCCCGGGCCTGCTTTCAGTATGCCGTGGATACCCGTCAGGATCTCTGGTTCTCCACCAAGGACACCATCGCCAAGATCTATGACGGTGAGTTCAAAAAAATCTTTGAGGAGGAGTTCGAGAGCTACAAGGCCAGATTCGAGGAGCTGGGAATCCGCTATTTCTACACCCTGATCGACGACGCGGTGGCCAGAGTCATCCGCTCCGAGGGCGGCTACATCTGGGCTTGCAAGAACTACGACGGCGATGTAATGAGCGACATGGTGTCCACCGCCTTCGGCTCTCTGGCCATGATGACCTCCGTTCTGGTGTCCCCCGGCGGTGCTGCCGAGTATGAGGCCGCTCACGGCACAGTCACCAGACATTATTACAAGCATCTGAAGGGAGAAAAAACCTCCACCAACTCCATGGCGACTATTTTTGCCTGGTCCGGCGCACTGCGCAGGCGGGGGGAGCTGGACGGCCTGCCGGAGCTGGTGCGCTATGCCGGAAAGCTGGAGGAGGCATGCTTTGATACTCTGAACGCTGGGATCATGACAAAGGATCTGGTGGGACTGGTAGAGCCGGGCTTCCCGGCCCGGGAGGTCAACTCCGAGGAGTTTTTGGATGCTATCGCCCAGCGGCTGACACAGAAACTATAATCCGTCTTCTCTTGGCGGACCGGTGCCGGTCCGCCAAAAATTTTCCCCGGTGTGGTAATTATCACTTGACAGGACAGCTGTGGGGTTGTACTATATGTATGTTCGCTCGGCGAACCACAGCGCAATATCTTGTGCCCGGGGGCGGTTGAACCCTGCCCCCGGGCACAGTTTTGAATTTTATTGATTTCACTGAGGAGTATGGGGAAATGACGATCGAAAAATTGAAAAAGCGGGATGGGCGGCTGGTCAGCTTCGATAAGGAGAAGATCGCGGGAGCCATTGCCAAGGCTTTTGAAGCCACCTATAAGCCGGGCCAGAAGGATGTGGCTGAAACGCTGGCCGGCGAGGTGCTGTCCATTCTGGAGGTGGAGGGCATCGCCGCGCCGGAGGTGGAGCATATTCAGGACATCGTGGAGCGGGTGCTCATGGACAACGGCTATATCCAGACCGCCAAAGCCTATATCCTCTACCGCAATGAGCGCAGCCGGGTGAGAGAGATGAACACCCGGCTGATGAAAACATATGAGGACATCACTTTCTCTGATGCGGTGGACTCCGACGTGAAACGGGAAAATGCCAATATCAACGGCGATACCGCCATGGGCTCCATGCTCAAATACGGCAGCGAGGGAGCCAAGCAGTTCTACCAGATGTTTGTCCTCAAGCCGGAGCACGCCAAGGCCCACCAGGAGGGGGAAATCCATATCCACGACCTGGACTTCTATACCCTGACCACCACCTGCTGCCAGATCGACATCAAGAAGCTGTTCAAGGGCGGTTTCTCCACCGGTCACGGCTACCTGAGGGAGCCCAATGATATTGCCTCCTACGCCGCTCTGGCCTGTATCGCCATCCAGTCCAATCAGAATGACCAGCATGGGGGACAAGCCATCGTCAACTTTGATTACGGCATGGCCGACGGCGTGAAGAAGACCTTCCGCCGCTATTATACCCGGAATCTGGCAAAGGCCCTGATGCTCTGGCACGACGGTGTGGAGGATCCTGAGAGCAGTCTGAAAGCCCTGCGGGAGAAAATAGAGGAGGAAACCGGCCTGTACCCCCATCTGGAGCACTGCGAGGAGTATATGGCGGCGGAGCTGCCCTTCCTGACGGAGAAGTACGGCGACGAGGAACGGATGAAGAAGGCCCAGGCCATGGCTGTCCACTATGCTGAAAAGGAGACCGACCGGGCCACCTTCCAGGCTATGGAGGCGTTTATCCACAATCTGAACACCATGCACAGCCGGGCTGGGGCACAGACCCCGTTTTCCTCCATCAACTACGGTATGGATACCTCCCCCGAGGGCCGCATGGTCATGCGCAACCTGATGCTCACCACCGAGCAGGGACTGGGCAACGGGGAGACCCCCATTTTCCCCATCCAGATTTTCCGGGTGAAGGAAGGCGTCAACTACAACCCCGGTGAGCCCAACTATGATCTCTTCAAGCTGGCCTGCCGGTGCAGCGCCAAGCGGCTGTTCCCCAATTTCGCCTTTCTGGACGCGCCCTTCAACCTGCAATATTACGATCCCAAACGTCCGGAAACAGAAATTGCGTACATGGGCTGCCGTACCCGAGTAATTTCCAATGTCTACGATCCTGCCCGCCAGCAGTGCAACCAGCGGGGCAATCTGAGCTTTACCTCCATTAACCTCCCCCGTATTGCCATCAAGGCCAAGGGAGATCTGGATGCCTTTTTCGACGAGCTGGACCGGAAGCTGGATCTCTGCATTGACCAGCTGATGGAGCGTTTTGAGATTCAGGCGCAGAAGCATGTCTACAACTTCCCCTTTCTCATGGGCCAGGGGGTATGGCTGGACAGCGAGAAGCTCAGCTGGACCGACGAGGTCCGGGAGGTGCTCAAACACGGCACACTGTCGGTGGGCTTTATCGGTCTGGCGGAAACTCTGGTTGCCCTGGTGGGCCAGCACCATGGCGAGAGCGAGCGCAGCCAGCGGCTGGGATTGGAGATTATCGCCCGGATGCGGGCCCGCATGGACGCGGAGAGCCAGAAAACGGGTCTGAATTTCTCTCTGCTGGCCACGCCCGCCGAGGGACTGTCCGGCCGGTTTATCCGGATGGACAAGGAGCGCTTCGGTGAGATTCCCGGTGTAACAGACCGGGATTACTATACTAACAGCTTTCATATTCCGGTGTACTGCTCCATCAGCGCTTTTGAGAAAATCAAACTGGAGGCCCCCTACCACGCTCTGACCAATGCGGGCCATATCAGCTACGTGGAGATGGACGGCGACCCGATGAAGAATCTGGATGCCTTTGAAAAGGTGATCCGCTGCATGAAGGAGGCGGGCATCGGCTACGGCTCCGTCAATCATCCGGTAGATCGGGATCCCTGCTGCGGCTATACCGGCATCATTGACGACGAGTGCCCCGGCTGCGGCCGCCGGGAAGGCGACGGCCGGGAGGGGTTCGAGCGCATCCGCCGGATCACCGGTTATCTGGTGGGCACCATGGACCGCTGGAACGACGCCAAGACGGCGGAGGAGACGGAGCGGGTCAAGCACAACCTGTAACCATAGAACAAAGACGGACATCAGGACGGGTCAGCCTGTCCTGATGTCGTTTTACCGGACAAAAAGGAGGCGCTATGTATCAGCTTCTGTTCCAGAGCCCCCTGGGCCCGCTGACCCTCTCCGGGACGGAGGAGGCGGTGACGGCCCTCTCCTTCGGCGCTGTGCCCGGGGCGGAGGACGGGGCCTGTCCCCTGCTGGAGGAGGCCGCCCGGGAGCTCTCCGCCGCCCGCTATGAATTGCAGGTGGCGGAAAGCCAGAGGCGTACCGCCGAGGACGCGGTGCTCCGCTGCCAGGGAGATGTGAGCCGGTACGAGGCCCTGTTGGAGGGCTTTCGGGTCAGCGAGGAAAACCTGACCGGCGAGGGAGACGCTCTGACCCAGCGTCTCCAGGACAACGAGAGCCGGCGGCGGGAAGCCGGAGGGGAAATCCTTGAGAAGGAAAACGAGGCCGCCTCCCTGCGGCAGGCCGTTCAGGAGAAGCTGGCCGGGCAGACCGGCTTGCAGGAATACTCCAACCGCCTGAGCGCCGGTATGGCGGAGCGAAAAGAAAGGCTGGCAGGCCTCCGCGCCCGGCGGCAGGCCGGAGAGGAGGCGCTGGCGCGGATGGAGCAGACCCGGCAGGACCTGTCCGGCGACCGCGCCCAACGGCTGGCGCGTATCAGCGCTTATCAGGCCGGCATTGCCGCCGGTGAAGCGGAAATGGCCCGGAAAACGGAAAGCGCCGCCTCCCTGCGGATGCGGGCGCAGGAAAAGCAGAGCGTTCTCAAGGCATTGCAGGAGGCGCGGCTTCTCCTGGAGCGGGAGCGTACCGCCATGGGGCAGAAGCTGAAGGAGAGCAACGACGAGCTGCTGGACGCGGAACGGGA
>OFHB01001759.1_pt1 | contig 12080 bp, 15 predicted proteins | sample 1521881 | NCBI WGS metagenome assembly OFHB01 (sample SAMEA3504090, study PRJEB24116) | mouse gut metagenome | biome: mouse gut; feature: mouse-associated habitat; material: faeces | place: Denmark | collected 2011
CGCCCCTGGCCACGTTCCATTCCTCCCTAACTTACTCCGCCCTAACTTACTCCGCCCTGAAATACGGTTCCATTTTACCATTGGAACGCGGCCCTGTATAGGTGAGGTTTTGTCACCTAATCCTGATTTTCATACGATACCATGGCGGAATCAGGGTGGATCAGGGTTATGGGCAGCTTTTTCCTCCTTGCGTAATTTACGGTCTGCATGGTGCCGGAGCGGAGGTTCCGGTTGTTATCATACACAGCCAGCAGGCAGTCCGCATGGTCAACCATATACTGGTTTCTTAACCTGTAATTGGTCACAGGAGGATTTTCCGCAGTTCCAGCGACGATAACCTCCGCACTGTGCTGCCGCAGGACAGACAACCGGTGGCGGCTGGCCTTATCCCAGTTATTATCGTGCCCCATAAAGGCAGGACAAGGATTAACTCTATCCCGCTGTACTCCGGCTGCTCCTTCAGCTCCAGAAGCAGCTCGCCTGACCACATATCCACTCCAAGAGCGCCGCCGATATAGAATCTGCGGACGCCCTGTTCATAGAGAGAAACAAGCTGATCCTTCAGCCGGCGCTTGAGCCGCCTGCATCCGTTGTTATTTTCGTTGTACTTCCACTTAAACCGGGTGGGCCGATGCCCGGTAATGGCACATACTCTGCATTCCATAGTCGTTCTCCTTGATGTGTGAATGGTACAAGTATATCACATAATACGGTGTATTGCTACTATTATAACTATAAACTTGTATGGATTTTATATCACTGCGCATGGGGTTACACTACTGATAAAGGTGGTGTATTGCTGTGCCTCGACCGATGAAGAATATCAACATAGAAGTGGGAGCCAGAATCAAGGAGAAGCGGAAAGCATTGAAGCTGACCAGAGAAGAGCTGGCCAGGCTGTCCGGGTACACCGCCAACTTCATCCAGGAGGTGGAACGGGGCCGTTCCGGGCTGTCCTCCGAATCCATCCGGGCGCTGTCCTTGGCGCTCCAAGTCTCCACAGACACCTTATTATTCGGCGATGCGCCGGAAGAATACGCCTATATCGCACAGAAGCTGAAAACGGTCCCGCCTGAAAAGCGGGCCCATGTGATCCGGATTCTGGAGGAAACGGTCCAGTGTACAAAATAAATAGAATCCCGGTATCCGAGGACAGATACCGGGACTGTTATTATATCTGTGGTAATCAGTACGAGATTTTCCCCTCGTGTTCACCGTTGATGACGTAGTAAGCCGTGTGCTCCTCTGGCTTGACATACAGCGTCAGAGCTGTGATGAGTGTGCGCTTTTTTGCCTGATGGAAGTCGGCCTTTGCGGCCTCAACTAAGGCGTCCATGTTGACCTCGCCGCCCTGGTACTGAATCACCAACTCCGGCTTCAAGTGGGCGGCTTTCTCTTTTTCCGCAACGCGTGCTTTTGCTGCCGCCTCTTTTTCCTCTGTGGTCATGGGCTGCCGGCCAGGTTTCTTTTTGATTTTGGTCTCCTCCGCTTTTGGGGTATTGTCCGCTTTTTTCCTTGCCATTTTATCAGCCTCCATACAATGAAAATAAAGGAAATATTATTTGTATTATATCCAATAAAAAGGGGGATTGCAACAGGTTTATAGCCCATGTTTCTGAATAATATTATCCAGACTTGCGTTGATGTCTTTGACCACCGCATAGGATAGCTTTTGCGCCAGGAGAACCTTTTCAATCTGCTGTACTTTTTGGACTGCGCGGCCAGCTGTTCCCCTCAACACAACGCCCCTGCGAAATGAAATCTTCTGATTCTCCAAATCAATAGCATTGATTTTATAGCCGTACTTGACCCAGGAATCAGCAATACAATAATCGGGCAAATCAAGCTCCACCGCATGGATGGGGTAACCCTCCTGCTCCCACAGGTCGGCGCGTTTTCCGGTTTCTATGTCAAAGGCGGGTTCACGCCAGAACGTCTGAAATTTGTAGGCCTCCCAAGGAAGCTCCTGGCCCAGTATTTTTTCAACATCGGTAAAATGAAGCGTCAGGGACCGTTTTTCACATTGGAGAAAATACTCCGTCAGCAGAGTATACGGAGGTTCCTCCATAAGCGGCTGCTCTGTGGTATCTGCGATGTAATCCTCCAGCATTTGCACTAAATTGATGGAGCCAGACAATGCGTGATCTTTGCCACTATAGTGGCTGTCATATGCGCAGCGGCTATGAATATAGCGGAGATTTTCCAATCTCCGCCCCCTGCCTGGAACCTTTTCGACTATTTCAACTTCCTGATCTGCGAGTATTAGTTCCCCGCAATATTCGCATTTTCCGTCCTGCCTGTCCCAAACGATTTTATATTTTCCATTTGCTTTCTGTACATCCCGGTAATGCCTGAGCCATGCCAGATATTCCTGGTCGAAATAAGGATTAAAGCTTACTTTGCAGGGCTTATGATATATGATCCTCAGCATGGCGAGCCGTTCAACCCGGGCGAATCGGTTAGTCGGGCTTGCAAAAAAATACCAGCCACCGCCGTCACTGACCCAAAACCGCTGCTCCATCTTCTTGTGATAGGAGGGGGCGTACATCCCCTTCAGCCGGTGTAGCAGGAAGGTGTTGACTGCGGCGTCAACCTGGCGAAACGCGTCATATGCGTCTATATCCCGATAGTGGTTGGACCAGGCGACATTTTTGCTGTTGATCTGCTCGATCATGGTCTCGGGTGAAAATTTTCCGCCGCTGTCCTCAAAAATCAGGTCCTCCATATCTTGGATGTGGCGTTGGACCGCATGGTCCGAAATGCGGACCAGCAAAGCCTCCCCAACTCTTCGGTAGGTTCTGGACAAAAAGGTAAAGCCGCTTGCTACCCTTCTGATCTTGGTCTTTTCCTGATTCAGTCTCAGCCCCCTGGCCGCCAGAAAATCACTGATGATTTCTATGATTTCTTTCGCCTGTCCCCAACTTCCCGCTGTAACCAGAATGTCATCAGCCCACCTGAAAAGTTCGCCATTGGCATAGCTGGACTTCCTCTTCTTGCCGGGGTACAGCCGGTCATAGAGATAGGACTGCAAGCCGTCCAGCATCATATTCGCAAGCAGAGGAGAAATACTGATTCCCATTGAGATTCCCTGCTCTGTATTGAACAGATCTCCATTCCGGACAACACCAGCCTTTAAGAATTTGCGGAGCATTTTCTTGTTCATGGGAATGTGGTCAATCAGCCAGCGGTGGGTCGCGCTCTCATAGAAGGCGCTCACATCAGCGATGACGACAATCTTTGGAGCCTTTGGACCGTTCAGTACGTCGAACAAATAGGCATGGAGGTCCTGCTTGAACCGTCCCTGTCGGGCGGCAAATGACTTTTTATCGCCTGTAGTCTCCGCCACTGGAGCCAGGGAAGAAGCATACAGCGCGATCATGGCCCGGTCCCGTATGGAGGCCACATTGATATTGCGGGTTTTTCCGTTTTTCTCTTTGATTTCCATGTGCAGATAGGGTAAGGGGGTGTAGTTGGAGGATGCCAACGTCCTTACGGCGTTTGCCTTTTCCGCATCTGTTCGCCACAGTACGCCATCCACTCCAGGGGCGGATTTTTTATTGACAATCCTGTAAACCGCCATCGCTCTCGCTGTCCATGAAGCGGTCAGCTTGTCCTGAAGCTGGGAGACAAGCTCCCAATCCAAATTGTACGCAGCCTGTGCGATACCTTTCTGCATCTCCCACAGCCGCTCTTTCATCTTCATCCAGTCGATAGTGCTCCATAGAGCGGCCAGGTCCTGGTCAGACATATCCGCACGGCGGACAATGGGCCTGATGACCATTGCGATGGGGCAGTGGTCGGAGCCCTGCGTGTCGGTGTAATGCTGCACGCCTCTCACATAGGTCAGCAATTCATTCGACACAAGAAAATAGTCCAGCCGGGAACCCTTGTTATGTATCCTGTTGTTATTCTTTGGGGCCCACCAGGTATAGGCGTCGCTTTTATCCGGATAAAAGGTGCGAAACACATCTTTGAATCCTAAATCCAGCAGCCGCTCAAAGTTTTTGCGCTCCTCTGTTATCATATCCGGAGGCAGCGGATTGGAGCGGGCCTCGGAAGGGTAAATGTCCTGATCAGTATAGGTTACATTAAAGTCGCCGCAGATTACGGCCGGCTTATCCAGTTTCGAGATATAGGAGCGAAATGCTGCATCCCAATTCAAGCGGTATTTCCTGCGTTCGGGCGGCGACTGGGGCTGGAAATTAGGGACATATACATTTACGATGTAGAGGCCCTGATACTCTACTGTGATAGACCGTCCCTCCCGGTCATACTTCTTTATTCCTATTCCAAGCCGAACGGATTTTGGCTCCCGCTTTGTCAAAACGAGTGTCCCGGAATAGTTGGGTTCCATGGAGGGAAACCAGAAGCTGTGATAACCGGGGGTATCCAATATGACTTGTCCCCGAATCTCCTGGATGCACATAACATCTGGCTTTACATCGGACAGGAACTTGATAAGCTCCCTTCTGTGCGCCGCGATCCCGTTGATATTCCAGGAGACAATTTTCATTTATTTCACAACTTTTCTCTATATAGAATAGCTTAATCCCCCATGCCTGGAGACACGGGGGATTAGTCTGCTTTAGGTGGGCGGAATATTATAGGCAAAAAGCTCAATACACTTCTTACAGTCCTCATAGTCAAGCGCGGGGTAAATGATTTTTGTGATGGCGCAGGCGATGACAAAAGCGGCAACATCTGTAATGTCACCGATGTTGGACGGTGTAAGGGAAGAAATCTTCAGAGCATCGTCCTCCGGCGGAAGGGCGGACAGTGGAATCGCAGTCGGGACCCCAATGGAAACGACCGGTACCCCAAGCGAGGATTGCCGCAGGCTGAATTGCTGCCACCGGTTGTCCATTCCTGCATCGGTAAGTTGTATCGTACTGCACAGCCGGTCTAACCCTTGGGTTACGGTGGCGTCAATGGTGAGCACACAAGCGGCGTTCATTGCCGCCGCAGCAACAGAAACGGCCTTTTCCGTTGGAAAATTGGTTTTACCGAATACGCCGGGGCATATAACCGCCACTTTAGAAAAATTGGACTGAAGTTTAAGCGTTTCAGAAAAATTCGGCGCGATGCGTCTGGCAACCTCCGGCCCCAGGGAATCGGCTGGAATATCCCGGTTTCCAATCCCACAAATACAAAGAGGTTTTCCGAAGTAGGGCTCCAGGTACGGCCGAAGCTGCTCAACCAGACAGTTAAATATATTCTCCAGGGAATCCGGCACATCCAGAAGTCCCGTCGTAAGCGTGGTGTATGTACCGCAAGGCTTCTTTAGGTCCTCTGCGGCCTCCTCGGTCAAGACATGAACCCGCAGCACAGGAATATCATACAGTGTAAATTCTTCAAAATCAACACCTGTTTTGGTTTCCGTCATATAGATGCCCTCCAGAGTGTTTACCGGATAATAAGACCTGTTTCAGTTTCGGAAAGTAAGTTCTCTCCGCTATTATAACATGGTTGCGATTATATTGCAATATAATACCTATATACAACGTTCACAAGCAAGGGGAATATGGGTAATATAAACCTATCTAATAATCTGCTAAAGAGAACGGATGTATAACCAATGAAAACGCCTGCAAACTACACAAACGAAGAAGCAGACTTTTTGAAAAATGTGGGCTTTCGTATCCAATTCTTCCGAAAGAAGAACGGCCTGAGTCAAAATGAGTTGGCAGAAAAGAGTGGCTTGAGTTACTCCACAATCAGCCACATTGAATCTACGTCCAGCTACCCCATGTCCATGCTTTCACTGCACCGGATTGCCAAGGCACTTGGGGTAGAGCCATACCAACTTTTGAAATTTGATTAGCGAAACAGCCCCGGGCCACAAGGTCCGGGGCTGTTTCTGCGTCACCACTTACTCATAATTTTACCGTACATCTGCCGCTTTTCCTCCTCAAACCGTTGCACCAGGACGATTACGGTGTCGCCCACCATGAAATCGGAATCCTCGTGCTGATAGGAGTAGTTGCACATACAGACGGTGCCGTCGGGCAAATTGCAGAACACGCCGCCGCCGTACTTGCCGGCGATGGTGGCGTACCTCCGGCTGCCCACGGGATGCCGCTGCTCCGCGCCGTCGAAGGGGTTGGACTGGGTGGCCTTCACCGAAATCTGAAGGTCGCCCTTGTCCGGGTCAAAGCCGGTGACAACGCAGTCCAGCTCCTCGCCGGGGTGGTACTCCTCCCGCAGGTCGGGGATGGCGGTGTACCGCAGCTCCCGCTGGGTCAGGTTGATGTCGTGGCCGTAGCACTCCACCAGACACCGCCGGGGCCCCACCGACAGTACCCGGCACTTGACCTGGACGCCGGTCTGGCTCAGGTTGGGCCGGTGGGCGAAGAAATACCGCTGGGACCGGGCGGCCAGGCGCCGGGAGGCTACCGCCACACCGTTCTCCCGGTCCACCTTGATGATAATGAAGTCGATGGTAGCCCCAACCATGTTCTGGAGCACGAAGTCGGGCCGGGCCTGTTCCTGCTCCCACATCTCGGTGTCGGGGATGACCACCCGCACCCGGTAGGGCACCACGATGGCGCAGTACATGGTCTTTTTCTCCATCGCTCCGGTCTCCTTGTTCCGGACGCTGATGTGGAGGGGGTCTACGCCGATGATGGTCCCGGTGAGGGCGCTGCGGCCCCGGTAGGAGGCGTAGATGGAGTTCCACTCCTGGCGCTCCTCCGCTGTCAGGTCCCGATCCAGCTCGTTGAAGTTCAGATCAAAAAATGCCTGCCGGTCGCTTTTCTCCGGTACAGGAGCAGGTGAAGGGGCTGTCCCGGAAGGGATACGGGGTGCTGTTGGTCACCCACGGGCCGGGGCAGGCCTTTTTGTGGGCCGACCAGGCGGCGGCGGTTGGCCGGGACGGCTTTTTTGCCGCCGGCAAGCCGGAGGAGGTCCTGACGGAGGAGACGCTGTCCCGGCTGTACGGCGCGGACGTGCAGCTGGCGGAGGCGGCGCTGCGGGACGGACGGCGGGTGAAGGTATGCGTATGCGTAAGCGGAAGAACGGAGGCGAATGGATGAAACGGCAATGGGGTATGCTGTGGATGGCCGCGCTGTGCCTGCTGCTGGCGGCCTGCGCCGCGGCCGGCGGGCCGGAGGAGCGGCCGGCGGGAGAAACCCGACTTTTTATCGATTCCACCGGCCGGGAGGTGGAGCTGCCGGAGAAGATCACCCGGGCGGCCAGCGCCGGGTCCCTGGCGAATATCATGCTCTACTCCGTGGCACCGGAAACCCTGGTGGGCTGGTCCTCCGCGCCGCCCCAGGCGGCGAGGGCGTATATGGAGGAGAAGTACTGGGACCTGCCGGAGTACGGCGGCTTCCGCCGGGACGACTTCAACCGGGAGGCCCTTATGGCCAGCGCGCCGGAGGTCATCATCGACGTGGGCGAGTGGGACCAGGGATACCGGGAGGAGCTGGACGCCCTCCAGGAGCAGACGGGCATCCCGGTGATCCCCCTGGAGGCCGGCCTGGACCAGCTGCCGGCGGCCTACCGCGCCCTGGGGACGCTGCTGGGCGCGGAGGAGCGGGGGGAGGAGTTGGCGGCCTACTGTGAGGAGGTCGTCTCAGACGCCCGGGAGAAGGCCGCGTCCATCCCGGAGGAGGACCGGGTGCGGGTCTACTACGGGCAGGACGACGGCCTGTCCACCATCCTCAGCGGCACCATTCACTCCCAGATCTACGAGCTGGTAGGGGCGGAGATTGTGGTGGAGTCCGGCGGCGCGCAGGTCAAGTCCGGCGGCGGCACGGTTTCCATGGAGCAGCTGATGGTCTGGGACCCGGACGTGATTTTATTCGCGGAGGGCAGTATCTACGACAGCGCGGGAGAGGACCCCGCCTGGAGCGGCCTGACCGCCATCCGGGAGGGCAGGTTCTATGAGATTCCCACGGAGCCCTACAACTGGCTGGGGCGGCCACCGGGACCCAACCGGATCGTGGGGGTGCGCTGGCTGGGGAACCTGCTGTACCCGGAGGTGTTCGACTGCGACGCGGTCCGGGAGGTCCAGGCGTACTTCCGGCTGTTCTACCGCTATGAGCTGTCCGACCGGGAGGCGGAGGAGCTGCTGGCCCGCTCCACGGGGAAGGCCGCCGGCGCGTCTTCCGAAGGGGGATAGGCGGGCGCTCAGGGACGGTTTTGCGGCCCCGGCGCGCCGAATGTTCCGATAGGGCTTGCCCTTTCGGGAAGATCTGTGGTACAATCCCCTTGTTATTATGAACGGGAGGTCTATCCTATTATGAATCCCTTTGAAGAGATCGAACTGCAGGACTGCCCCTGCTGCCATGGAACGGGCGTGATCGAGGAGGAAGGCGGCTGGTGCCTCTACGTCCAGTGCGTGGACTGCGGCAGCCACACGGCGGAGCTGTCCTACCAGAATGAGGCCGAGCGCATGGACGCCGCCCGCCGGGTGGCACGGAACTGGAATATCGGCAAGGTTATTTACCCCGGCCCCGGCGATTGATTGCCGATTAGCCGCGGGAAAAGCTGCTGGGGTACGGGAGGCGTGATGGAAAAAACAGCGTTTGTTACCGGCGGGAGTCGGGGGATCGGACGGGCCGTGGTCCGCCGCCTGGCGGCGGAGGGATACGCGGTGGGAATCAACTACCTGCAGTCCCGGGCGGCGGCGGAGGGCCTGGCCTCGGAGATCCGTGCCCAGGGGGGCCGGGCCCTGGCGGTCCAGGCCGACGTGGCGGACCGGGCGGCGGTGAGGGCCGCTATAGGGCAGGCGGAGGAGGCCCTGGGGCCCATTGCGCTGCTGGTGAACAACGCCGGCATCGCCCAGAACGACCTCTTCCAGGATACGCCGGAGGAGCTGTGGCGCAGGATGTTCGCCGTCCACGCCGACGGAGCCTTCCACACCATCCAGGCGGTCCTGCCCCGGATGCTCCACGAGAAGGAGGGGTGCATCGTCAATGTCTCCTCCATCTGGGGCCTGCGGGGGGCGGCCTGCGAGACGGCCTACGCCGCGTCCAAGGCGGCCCTCATCGGACTGACCCGGTCCCTGGCCGCGGAGCTGGCCCCGTCCCATATTCGGGTCAACTGCGTGGCCCCGGGGGTGATCCGTACCGACATGGTGGAGGCCCTGGGGGAGGAAACCATCGCGTCCCTGGCGGAGCAGACCCCCGCCGGACGGCTGGGGACCCCGGAGGACGTGGCGAAGGCCGTGGCCTTCCTGGCGGGGCCGGAGGCGGACTTCATCACCGGCCAGGTACTGACGGTGGACGGAGGCTTCATCCTGTAAACGCAAGAAACCCGGCCCTGGAATCAGCATTCCAGAGGCCGGGTTCATTGTCTCCGAGTGAGACGCGTTACACAGTTTGACATAAAAATAAAAAACCCACGCTTTCCTGCAGCGTGGCCTTCCGATTCTTCATATCGCCTGGGAGAGGGATTACCGCTCGCTGGTAGTAGTTTCGCGCTCACCGAAAATCATGTCGTCGATATCGACGCCGGTGAAGATGATGGTCATGTTCGCTATCACTTCCTTTCCATATTAGATTATCTGTAGTTTAGCACACTTGAATAAAAATTGCAAGCCTTTTTTGCGCAAAATCACAAAAAATTTTGGAAAAGCGCCAGGACCGCCTGGAAACAGACGGTCCCGGCGCGTCAGGGCTGGTCCTCCGGCGCGCCGGATTCCGCCGGGGATTCCCGCAGCTGCCGCAGGCAGCGGGCGCAGACGCTCTTGCCCTTGAAGAGGGAAACGCTCCGACCGCTGTCGCAGAAAATGCAGGCGGGCGTGTACTTCTTCAAGACGATGGAGGGGCCGTCGGTAAAGATTTCCATAGTCTCCCGCTCCCCGATGTCCATGGTGCGGCGCAGCTCGGCGGGCAGTACGATCCGGCCCATTTCGTCGATGCGGCGTACGATTCCGGTTGATTTCATAAAAGGACACCCTCCTCCGTAGATGTTGAAACCGCCCTAAATAAACTAGAGCGGTTTCGACTCTGTTAACATGCATTGACAAAATTAATCATATCTTTAGCGACTCGTGCAGCAACATTTGCATCAGGATTGCAGGTGGCGGTGCGACTGGCAGGCCCTCTGGAATATATGGTTCGGTAGAAACCGAAGTGTCATATGCTGTAATGCCCGGTTCGATTATTTCAACCTCATCTGTATCCCCATGATAACGAATAATGGCAGAAGAACTCGCGGCAGCTATCATTTGGCGAATTTCGTCATCGTCTAGGGCAGATTTTGAACTAGCGTTAGGATCGACTGAAACTGTATCATCAATTGCAACTTCTGCGCCTCTTTGAGGGATTTGCACGGCATCCATATCGCTGTTTTTCAATGGACTTGGCGCTATGCTTGAAAACAGCAGGAACGAACAAACTATGCCTAAAATACGATTCATATCAACACCCTCCTTTAAATATCATTATATACATAGGGGGGGATATGTCAATATAAATTTGGGGAGAACACGGAGTGTTTTCACATAAGTGCGAATAAATTTCAATCTTTTTTTCAGGCGCTCTACTTCAAAAAGTACTTTACAGCCCGGTCCCTCCTCCTCAAACAGGCGGCGCGCCTGCTCTTCGGCAACAAAAATCCCCGTCCTCCAGGTAGAGGGCGGGGATTTTTGCGATGTACCTTACTCAGCGACAATGGCCTCGGTGGGGCAGTTGGCAGCGCAGGCGCCGCAGTCCACGCAGGCATCGGCGTTGATGACGTACTGCGTCTCGCCCTGGGAAATGGCCTCCACGGGGCAGTTCTCCGCGCAGCTGCCGCAGCTGACGCAGGCATCGGTGATCTTATGAGCCATGAATGATTACCTCCTTAAAATGGGTACCTACATTGTACCATGAACTTAAAAAAAAGCAAGGGTAAAATCAGCCGCCGGCGGAGAAATGTGTAAAAGCCGCCGGCGGGGGAATACTGAACGGGAAAAAATCTACAGCGACAAGGATGGTAGCGGCATGTACGAAAACCGATTCACCCCCAGGGCCCAGAACGCCCTGCGCCTGGCCCAGGCATCAGCGGAGGAGCTGGGCCACAGCTACGTGGGCAGCGAGCACCTGCTGCTGGGCCTGCTGCGGGAGGAGGCGGGAGCCGCCCACCGCTGTCTGGCGGAGCAGGCGGTCACCGGCGAGAAGGTCAAGGCGGCGATTGTGGAGATCGTCGGCACGGGGCTGGCGGGGCTGGCTCCGCCCCAGGGCCTGACCCCCCGGGCCAAGCGGGTCATTGAAAACGCCGTGGGGGAATCCTCCCGCATGGGCGGGGGCTACGTGGGCACGGAGCACCTGCTGCTGGGCATTCTCCGGGAGAACGGAACCATGGCCATGCGGGTCCTCTCCAACCTGGGGGCGGACCCCCGGAAAATCCAGGCGGGCCTCCTGCAGCGCATGAGCGTGGTCCAGCGCCTGCCCAGGGAGGCCCCCACCCGCATCGCCGCCCCCCGCCGGGAGGAGGCCCCCCGGTCCAAGGTCCTGGAGCAGTTCACCCGCAGCCTCAACGCCCTGGCCCGGGAGGGGAAGCTGGACCCGGTGGTGGGCCGGGACCGGGAGATCGCCCGGTGCATCCGCATTCTCTCCCGCCGGACCAAAAATAATCCGGTGCTGGTGGGAGAGCCCGGCACAGGAAAGACCGCTATTGCTGAGGAACTGGCTATTAGGTTACTGAATGGTCAGGTTCCTCCAGATTTAGCAGAGCTAAAACTTTTCAGTCTCGACTTTTCTTCAATAAAATCACTGCCGGATGCTGTTGGAGTGATGAAAAGTATTTTAGAGGAGGCCACAAATGATCCCTCGCTTGTACTGTTCATTGATGAAATTCATATGCTCATAAGCACTTGTAATTGTTCTGACAATGATATCGCAAATCTCTTAAAACCCGCAATGGCTCGCGGTGAGATTAAGATATTTGGAGCAACAACTTTGGATGAATACAAGCGAATCGAAAAAGATCCCGCTTTTGAGCGACGTTTTCAGAAAGTTATCGTTGATGAACCGGATATCGAATCTGCTATTAAGATACTTCAAGGTGCAAAAGCTAAATATGAAGCCTATCATAACGTTTCAATTTCAAATGAGGTTTGTAAATCCGCTGTAAACCTGTCTGCCCGTTAT
>OFHB01001761.1_pt1 | contig 12061 bp, 10 predicted proteins | sample 1521881 | NCBI WGS metagenome assembly OFHB01 (sample SAMEA3504090, study PRJEB24116) | mouse gut metagenome | biome: mouse gut; feature: mouse-associated habitat; material: faeces | place: Denmark | collected 2011
TTCTCTGACAGTTACAGGTTATTTTAAGAGCAAAAGTCCTTATTATTGTTTACCAATATCTTTGTAAACTGCTTCTTTCACGGATAAAAGATTCAGAGCATCATAAGCTTTTTGACTGTTTGTCTTAAATGCTTCCATGTCAATCTCATCCGGTCCAATAACTGTAATTCCTGCATCAATCATAGCCTGCTTGCTGTCAGCAGTCTGCTCTGCAAGAGCAATGGTCTCCTCCTTACCAAACTTATTGCACTCATCAATAAAAATCTTCTGATATTCTCCTGAATTCTGCAGTTCCACCCGTCTCTGCAGCGACCCGATATAATGCCCCACATGGAGCCTGCCCGTAGGCCTGTCTCCTGTCAATATGATTTTATCCTTTTCCATGTTTTCCATCCTCCTAGCCTCCTCTGTCTCAGCGTGTCTGAATATCATCCCCGTCGTCTGCCGCGGTAAACCGCGTTACCGCATTTGGCGGAAATCAATTTTCAAACACGCTCCGGCAGCTTTTATGCGGCCGGCGGGATGCTGTCAAAGCATCCCGGCATCAGCATCATGACACCATTATAACATGAATTTTGCGGCAGGGAAACTTTTTTTATTCCTGCTTAAAAATTCCGCTTCTCACGACCTCTCCGAAAATTAGATAACCTTTTTATTTTAGGGTTGACAATTGTATATATGCCATGTATAATCCGATTGTAACCCTTTATCTTACATAGGTTAACATTATACACAGAGAGGAAAACCAATATGACAAACATAACCTCCACATCGCCCAACCCAAAAAAACCGCTGCTCACGCTGAAGCAGCTCACCCTGTCGGGCCTGATGGCCGCCGTCTTCTGCCTGTTGGGTCCCTTATCCCTGAATATCCCCATCAGCCCCGTTCCCGTCTCCCTGGGAATGCTGGCAATTTATTTCGTGACATCCGTTCTCGGAATGAAACTGGGCACACTGAGCGTACTGGCATACATACTCCTGGGACTGGCGGGCCTTCCGGTGTTCACAGGCTTCACCGGAGGCGCCGGCAAGCTTCTGGGTCCTACCGGCGGGTACATTATCGGCTACATATTCATGGCGCTCATCTGCGGCTTTTTTGTGGATAAGTGGGGACATCGGCTTCTCCCGGAAATCCTCGGAATGGTATTGGGCACTGCCGTCTGCTACCTGTTCGGAACGGTTTGGCTGGCTTACCAGGCCTCCTATACCTTTTTCCAGGCGCTGGCTGCGGGCGTGCTTCCCTACATTCCCGTAGACGCAGCCAAGCTGGCAATCGCCCTGGTGGTCGGCAGGCAGGTCCGCGCCCGGCTGCTGAAAGCAGGTTTGCTCTAATTCGCCTTTTTTCTCATTTGAAACAAAGTCCCGCTGCTCCGGATGAACGTCGGATCAACGGGACTTTGTTTCATAGAAGTTTCATAGAAAAATATATAACCGATAAAAAGATAATATATTATCAAAAAACAAAATCAAAATATCCGCCCTCCATACAACAGTGCAAGCATTATAAGCGCACATAGCCCGCATGATGTCAGCAGCGTTTTGTCGGATAAAATCAAAGTGGTCGGGTCCCCTTCCGAACGTCCCGAAAAGACCAGCAGCAGATACCTTGTCACTATGAACAGGACAATCGGCACCGTGTAAACCAGGTTCGCTTCATGCGATATGGACCACAGGGAATAGAATACCATCGTCAGTCCGGCGCACATGAAAACGATCCCGTTCAGAAAATTCATCTCGTATATTTCCAGAACTCCCCGGGTTTTTCCGGACCCATGGCTGTGCAGTTCCCCCCTGCGCTTTCCGAAGGCCATAAACAGGGACAGGGATACCACCGTCAAAAACATCCAGTCCGAGACACCGTCCCTGACTATCGTTCCTCCCACCATCACACGCAATACAAATCCTGCCGCAATGCAGAAGCAGTCAATCACTACCTTGGACTTCAGCCATTTTGAATACAAAATGTTAATCAATACATAAGCCAATATCAGCAAAAAAGAAGATGCGTTCACCGAAAGAGCCAGCCCGGCTCCCGCTATCGTCAGACATATCAGCAACCCCCATGCCTGGGGAATCGATATTTGTCCCGAAGCAATGGGACGATTCTTTTTCACCGCATGGTTCCTGTCATTTTCAACGTCACTGAGGTCATTCAGCACATAGATCGCCGAAGATACCAGGCAAAAGGCCAGCGCCAGAATGACAGCCTGAATCAACCTGTTCCATTCGAACAATTCCAGAGAAAACACAATCGGGAAAAAAACAAACAGATTTTTCAGCCAGCTTTTTATTCTCATTTGCTTCAGATAGATTCTGACAGATAACCCCTTTTTCATACGCCTCTCCCATATCGCCCCTCACTGCAGCAACTGACCCTGGACTCATAGCCCACTGCCCCCTACAGGTGCAGCCGACAGCCCCTCATCTCATAGCCCACCGCGCCCCTCACGGGTGCAGCTGGTATACTCTGATCTCATAGCCCACTGCCGCTCCGCGCAGGTATCTGTAGACGCTTCTCGCCGCATACCAGATGTTCTGCAGCTCCAGAAAATGGCTGCTTGGCTTTTCCACCGGAAACAAATATACCAAATCATAGCGTTCGTCCAGCTGCTCATAAAAGTCGGCAATCCATCCTCGTATTTCACGGTCGGACTCCAGGTAAAGGTCGCGTTGTGCGGACGATGTCATTACGAACGTAGGTGAACCACCGTATTTGTACCTCCCCGGGTCCCCTTCCTCAAACTCCCCGAACGCCCCGTAGTATCCGCCCGGATCCAAAGGCGTATTGCAATCGTTTACGGTATTCTCATCCGTTATGCCCATTTCCGCAAATACATCCTGCAGGATAATGCGGCTGTCCGGCGCCAGGAAGCTTCCGGTAACCGCGGCTGCCCCGGCCAGCAGGCTGCACGCCGGCAGCAAAAAGAACAGGGAATATGCTGCGAGCAAATAAGCGGAGGCTTTGTCCTTCAGAAATCCCTGTACATCCTCCAGGAGATAAAAGGCTCCCACTGCCCCAAACAGGAGTCCTACCGCATAAATCGGCAGAGTATAGCGTTCCCAGTGAATTTTTAACGTAGAGACAGGTACTATATACGCAAAAAAAGTCAGCAGGATAATCGTCGGCCTTCTATTCTTCAGAAACGATTTCACAACCCCGTATAGACTGCTCACCGTCAGCAGCAAGCCCATACCCACTGCCGTGGTTTTGAGATAAAAAAACAGCGTTTCCCCAAAGTTAAGGCCGTCAGCCCCCAGATGATATTGTTTATTCTGTCCTGCCATTACCTCCAGGACGGTTCTGAGATCAAGCAGCAATACAGGCGAGACAGCCAGGATCCCAAGTACAAAAAAGAGGATGGCCAGGCATCCGTTTTTTACAATCATAACGGGTTTTTTCATGTGTACTGCGCATACGGCTATAGCGATAACCACACAGCCATAAGCCCCCGGATACTTTTCACAGGCAGCCAGCGCCGCAAAGAAAGACATCCAGAACAGCCATGATACCGACGGTTTTTTCTGATAGCAAAGCGCCGCCCACAACACGCCCATCATAAAAAACAGAAGCGGCATATCCGGTGTGATATAATGCGAATGCTCAATGAAGGACGGGAATACCGCAAAGAGCAGCGCCGCGAACAAAGCCTGCTTCCTGCCCCAGAAAAGGCCGATCAGGTAGGCCAGAATAACCGTCCCCACCCCAAAAAGGGCAGTCAGGACACGGGATGCCGTGGTAAATAATGCGAAATTCCCATAATAATTATGTGAAAAATCGTCTTCTCCCCGGGGTGCAAAATACAGCTCCTGTATCCCTACATATAAAAGCGTATTTATTTTAATCGAAACATGGTTTGGCCTGTAGTAGTCATGCACCTCAAAGTCACGGTTCAAGGCACACTGATACGCCTGCGAGAAAATAAGCCCCTCGTCCGGATGCAGGTCACTATGCGGCATTCCCCAGTCCGCACCTACAATACGCAGCAGCAAAGCCAGGGCTATTATCAGAACCGGCATAATAAAGTACAGGCGGCCGGCTTTCTCTTTAAACGCTGTAAGTTTCATTGGCACCTCCTGCGCGCTCCGGCACGCATGTCAGTCTTCACGACTCCAAGTTTCCCCAAATGCAGATAAAGGTAAGCGGCAGCATCAAATAAAAAGGCCATGCATACCGAAACGAAGATATGGGTGAAAGTATCATGATACCGTATTGTGCTGTCAAAGGCAAAAAAAGAGGCAGCACTTTGGTAAAAAATCCCCGCTTTTTCCATGCCAGTGCCAACCCGTAGAGCAAAAACCAAAGCGTGAATCCGGGGACAAAAAACAATCTCAAAACAGGTGTTTTACGCCAGAAACCGGAATTGCAGACACTCTCGTAATACTTTTTCAGGATTTGGGAATCCCATATGGTTTTACGCTCCAGGGGTTCCGCAAACATCTCCGGCGGATAATTCTCGTACATCACATATGAGAATTCATAATAACCGGGATACCAATACCCCAGAGAGTTCGACAAAAAAGCCGCCAAATACTCTTTTGAAAACTGTTTTCCTGTCTGCAGATAGAATTTCCAGAAAGCAATGGGATCCTCCTCATAGCGCTCCGAATAGAAACAGGCTTTGGCGGGATCCGCACAGAACGGTAAATATGCGCGGCCGGAGGGCGGTTCCCTCCATTCCAGGTTGTCAATATAATATGACATCCGTTCCGTTTGTTCCTCTGTCAGTACATCCGCTCTCATGACGGCAACACGCTGCAGCTGCTGAATGGGTACGCTCAGCGCCTCCCGTACCTGCCCCTGGGCTATCCCAAACGCGTCAAAGACAGGTCCGGTATAAATTTTGAACAGAACGACCGGCAGCAAAATTGCCGCAGTAAGCGCAAGATACGCTTTCTGCTCCTTCGTCCGGCGGCCCCATACCTGCTTATACCAGCCAAGGTTTGCCGTTTCCCCCGGCTCACCGGCAGAAAGCGCCTTGAAACCGCGGCAAATTTGCCCGCTCTTGAGTACAAGCAGGCCGGCAAAACAAAATACATAGATGTGAATGCCGTTATTCCTGAACGCGCACATCAGGAAACCGATAAGCGGCAGAAAAATAAAATTCACCTTTCGCCGGGAATATTCTGCCGGATTCACTGCAATTTCCGTAAAATGACAGACAAACAATACCAGGAACGCAGCATGCAGGTTGTCCTTTATAATGGTTACGGACAGGCATGCATTCATATACCAAAACGCAGAGAGCAGTGCGGTAAGTATGACCAACAGAATGGGAACTTTCTTTTTCTTCAGCAAAAAGACAAGTCGGGTAAGAGCATAGCTCAAAATCAGCATCTGCAGAAGCGTCAGCAGACCGATTCCATACTCATAACCGGAAAATAAGGTATCTCCCGCTTCCATAAAGAATCGTATGAGCCATGTATGTAAGACAGGATGATGATTATTCGTAATCTCGCCGAGCGCGCTGCCCACCTGCGAAATCATATCATAAGACAGAACGCCCGGATATAAGACAAGCCAGGCAGGCATCCATGCCGCAAAAATGAACGCCCAGACAGAAAAAAAAAGCCGACGGCTCCCAACCCTGTCAAGATACCGGTTAAGATGCCGGGATATGCGTCCCTTTCCCGCGCATAATTGCAGCCGCGGCATAAGGAAAAAAATCAAAAAATTAACTGCCGCGCATACGATGAAACACAGCACAAAAGCAAAAAACATAGAGGAATCAAATCCCATCTCCTGAGCCGCCGTCGCAGGTCCAGCTACCGTATACGCAATACTATATAAAAGCGCAAGTAAAAAGGCAAAGAACATACCCGTCATTTACGTTCCTCCAATTTCGGCATAGTCGAGTACCTGACCCGCGCCCTTACGGTACGGTCCCCTGCTCCTGACCGCGCCGCTTTTCACGCAGCCGGTCAGATTCCGTAAGTGTCATAAAGTGTAATGATATTCTCCTGGGCGTCATACATGGTAATGGCTCCGCAGTCTGCCGGGAGTACTACCGCAAATGGTTCCTCCGGATCCACGCTGATGACCTTCTCTCCCTCATTGTTGTCAACCACAATTTTGCACACGCCGTCCTCGTTCATGGAGAGCAGCGCAATCCCCTTGTCCTCAAATACGATTCCCTTCACGCTGTCTGTCACATAAGGGTCACAGCCGCCCTGACGGTAAAAATAGCCGAAAGAAAAGCCTTCCCTGCTCAGATAAATGGAATAGGCACAGTCATCCTTCTCCTCATCATAGAAAAGCATGGCACACATGTCGTCATTGACAGCCTGCGCCACTTCCCAGCCGTTCTTAATCTCCTGATTCTCCCTGGCATCCTCTTCCAGCCTGCCTGCCGATACCCCCAGCACATCTGCCTGCCATACAATCAAAAATCCCAACAGGATAATCAATACAATTCCCAACAGTACGGGTACTTTCTCTGCTTTCACGTTTAACCTCCTAATTAAGCCGCCGCGCAGGGACTCTAACGCCGAAGTTTTTTAATTTGGCAAATTTTTAGATATTATACCATATTTTTCCATATCCGTCCACCTTAAAAAGACACGTGGCTTTCGTTTCCTACAGTATTCCCTATCCTGCCTTTCTGTACGTAATAAACTGGTTTCCATTTTCTTCAAACCATTCCGCGGAGTCATTCATTCCCATTTTGTCAATTGTCCCGGTCCGCGGGTCCAGAATACCCGTATTGTATTCGTTAAATCCCACCAGCAGCACGGCGGATCCGTCCTCCAGCAGCGCCAGAACAGGAATGTCCATATTTACATAATACAGCACCGTATCCAGGCGGCATCCCTTCAGGTCCAGTACGGCGGCATCCATCAGATTTTCTTCCAGAATCTGAATGACATCTTCTCCTCTGTCCAGAAGAAACTGGGTGTTCCTGCTGATACCTTCATATTCCAGCATGGTATCAAGACACACTGCCAGCGCGCTTTTCTCCTCCGTTGCCGCCGCTTCCTGAATGGCCATAATCTGGTTTCTGGCCGCCCTGATTCCTCTCGCCCAGACACGTTCCCCGTTTTCGTCCACCACAGTGCCTGCCACGGCATCGGCCAGGCTCACCGCGCCTCCCGGAGACACGAAAATCCCCGCAACACCATAAGGTCCAAACACATAATACGCGGCATTCTCCCTGTCGTCCGGAAGCTGTATTCTTCTTCCCCCCTCATACACCACTTCCATGGGGGTCAGGATTTGGACCGTCTTGCTGTCTATCGTCTTGCGAAGCTGTATTTCCACATATCGCTCGTAACGTTCCGTATCCACTGCCACGATTACGTTTTCTCCGGTTTCGGGTTCCATATTATTGGTGATGTGTTCCTGCGCCGTCTCCTGATATTCCCCCGATTCCAGGCGCCTCACCCGTTCCAGGGTAATCTGGTTGTCCTCCACGATGCATTCCGTCACATAGATATCCGCCTGTCCGTATTCCTCCAGCAGCTCGCCGGCGGCATTGCAGATACAGATTTTATACATGGGGAAAAAAACGCTGCCGGAACTCTCCTTGCGCACATCCGCTTCATATGCCACACCATATATAATGTCCTCATCCATAAAACCCAGCGGCCTGATAACCTCCCCATCTCCCGCGGATATGGTCTTGCGGGTATCATTGCCCAGATTTCTGATCTCCAGCGCCTTACTGTGATATATGTCATCCCCCTGGGTCCACACCGCAATCCTCTGGCTCTCCGAAACCTGAAGCCCGTCATCCTGGACGATCTCCAGCATCCTGGAATAGGTCCGCCCTGCCAGGTCTACCCCGTACACGCAGTTATTCAGTACCAAATACAGCTTCTGTTCCCGGTTCAGGTACAAAAGCCGGCTCATCTCGGCATCCAGGACCGAATATATCCTGTCATAAGGTATATAGAGCAGTTCTTCTATGGTATTCTGCGCACTGTTATGCGTATAAAGCTGGATTCCCACTTCTCCCTCATGCCGTCCCCGGTTCATGTAACCATAGACGGCAAACTGCACATTTCCCCCCTCATCCACATCCAGAATCCGTATCCCGTGCCGCCCGTACATGGCCCGGGCATCTGCGTTTTCTTCGTCATAAAAACTGAAAATCAGAGTCAGCTTATTGGTGGTTACATTGTAGCTGAGCAGCCTTCCCTCCGCCTCAAACACAATTATATTTCCGTCTTCGCTCTCTGTCATCTGCACATCCGTCCCCGTGATTCCCAGCAATATCTTATCGTTGAAGCAAATCTGCTCCACATCAGGAATCTGGGACATGGTACGCTCGTAGTCCAGCAGATACATTCTGTCGGCGGTGTATCGGACACGATAGTATTCTTCTACATTATAATAAACTATATTTTTCCCTTCCGAAGTGTATACAATGTAATCCAAAAGAAGGGAAGCCGTCTGGGAAGAAATTTCCGTCAGACGTATTGTAGGGCTTCCTGCCTCCTGCACATCCAGATCTCCCCAGGTAATCTGGCGGAAACTGCTGTGAATATTGACTTTGTGGAAAGAGCTGTTATCCTCCAGCCTGGAATTGGTTTCCAAATATTTTGTCAGCTCCCTGGCCGCCTCCCTGTCATAGAGCTTCTCGTGAAAATCCCGGCAGAATGCCAGTTTTTCCGCCGCATACAGCTCACTGCTCCAGCGCACCCTGGTATAATAAGAGGCTTCTCTGCCGTCTGCAAGGCTCAGGATGATTTTCAGTGCATAATCCGTATCCCGCTCAATCAGGTCTTTCAGAACAATCGTTCCTCTGATCCGCCCCGTTTCAACCTGCAGTTCCTTGATCTCCGTATTCTCAATCAGCCTGGAGCCGTCCGCACTGCGCACCTCCACGGAAACCCCTTCCACGATTTCCCCGTATGTGTCCACCACAAAACCGGTGTCCCGTCCCTCTCCCAGAACAGTCACCGATTCCCTCTGAAAGGCGATATCCGTATCCGCCAGATACCCGTGCAGCCGGTTGTATTCCGTCCCTTCCAGTACCATGGTCACCAGGGGAAGGCTGGCCGGCGGCATCTCCATGGTCAGGTTGTCATGTCCCTGGTTCATCAGCTTACTGACTACCACCAGAGAGATCAAAAAGACCAGGCAAAAAACGGTTAGTTTGATGACGCTTTTTTTCATAGAAGCTCCTTCAAAGTGGGATTTACCTGCAAAAATTCCATCAGCCTGTCAGCCGCCAGACGATTTTCCTCATTGTATACATTTTTCCCGGGACGCATCCCTGCCTTTTTTACCCCGCGGATCATCAGATTCTTCGGCGTGTGTTCCATATCGATAAATTCCAGTACCTGGACTTCGTATCCTTTTTCCTCCAGCAAATCGGCACGCAGGGCATCTGTAATCAACGCTGCCATGCGTTCCTTGAGTATCCCGTATTTCAATACCGGCTGCAGCATATCACATCGAATCTGCCCGTTCAGCTCGTGCTGGCAGCAGGGAACCGCCAAGATAACGGAAGCTCCCCATTTTACCGCCTTTTCCAGGGCATAATCCGTCGCCCTGTCACAGGCATGGAGGGAAACCACCATGTCCACGCTGTCCGCACCGCTGTAGCTGCTGATATCCCCCTCCTGAAAGTCCAGACCGTCATAATGCAGCTTCTCCGCCAGCTCACTGCAATGCTTTATCACATCCGCCTTCAGGTCCAGGCCGGTAACCTGGATGTCCCTGCCCTCCAGCCGCCCCAGATAATAGTACATGGCAAAGGTCAGATATGACTTCCCGCAGCCGAAATCCACGATGCGGATTGTGCGGCCGGAGGGAAGCCTGTCCAAAATATCCCTGATAAATTCCAGGTAGCGGTTAATCTGACGAAATTTATCATATTTTGCCCTGACGATCCGACCGTCCGGTGTCTGTACTCCCAGTTCCACCAGAAAATCCACCGGCTGTCCCTCCTGCAGAATATACTGCTTTGTGCGGTTGTGAGACAAGTCGGCGGTCTTTTTCCTCTGTTCTTCTGTATGTTTGCAGTTCCTGTATTTTATGGCAATCTTTCCTTTTTTACTCACCAGCACGGTGGCTTCCCTTGTACCGCTGCCCATCTGCGCCTGGCGAAAGCAGTTTTCCATATAATCTGCCAGGCGTCCCAGCATTTCTTCCTGCGCATGGTTTGAATGATATACCTTATTCTCCCGATAAAGTGTCTCCTGAAAATAAAGTTCCCCTCTGATCAGTACGGGGCGCACCTTTACCTTCGCTGCCCTTGCGGCATCTCTTGTATTACTGAGTACTATCTGTATTAAATCCTGATCCAGCATCTGCCGGAAGAGTTCTCTTAGTTCATCCATATATTCCGTCTCTGTCTTCAAATCGTTTCCCGTTCTGATTCACCATATCGTTTCATCCCAAAAGAAATTCCTGAACCAGTATCCTTTATCTTATGGGCTTTACTGTAACAGACAATAATTTCCCCTGCGCCCCCCATGGCGGCGCTTATATACCTCATTAAACAGCAGCACCTGTATCATCTCCTCCCCAGGCGCCTGTTCTTCTTCCTTTTCCAAAATCTTACAGATTGATTTTACCAGGGCAAGCAGGCTGTATCTGTCCGGATATTCGTCATAGATCATACTGCCCTCATAGTCCGCTTTATCCAAAACGTCCGCTATCCTCTTCTGATAGCGTTTCACATCACCCGGGTACATCTGCTGCAGGTACTCCAAATCCTGTATCAGTTCCCTCTCTTTGCCCGGTCCCAGATATCCCGGATACGTCATATAAAAAGGAAGGGGCCCTTTCCAGCCCCTCGCCTCATTTTCCGGCAACGGCTGCAACAGCTTAGAATGAAATTCCATACGTTTTTCTCTCTGTTTTTTAACAGCATATGCGCGTTTTCATCTAATTGTTACCGGAAAATATCAAAATTCCGTTCTCAGATCCTACTTCAATACTTCGATACGTGCCAACGCCCTCTGCAAAGCAGTCTCTGCTTTGGCGATATCCGTGTTCGGCGCTTTGCCGCTCAAACGTTTCTCTGCACGCTCCCTGGCCGACTTTGCACGATCTTCGTCGATTTCTCCCGGCCACTCGATGATTTCAGCCAGAATCGTCACGCCTTCCGGCAGAATCTCGGCAAACCCGGAATGCAAGGCCGCCTTCTTCTCATCTTCCGGCTCGCTGATATGCAGAATGCCCGGCTTCACAATCACCGTCATCGGAATATGGCCCGGCAGCACGCCAATTTCACCTTCTGTTGTATTGAATTCCACCATGTCCACACGGTTCTCATAGAAAACCCTGTCAGGTGTAATGATGCGCAGAAGGAATTCGTTCTTATCTGCCATATGTTTCCCTCATTCCAGTTCCGCATCCTCCCTTCCAGTATCCGGTATCGACACAGGATTTCGCGACGCCAAGTGCCTGCGTCTCTAAATCCTATGGGATCCTGTCCGGGAGTATGCTGTTTATATTATAATTTTGCCAATACGTCGTCGATGCTGCCGGCGTTCAGGAAATAGCTTTCGGGAATATCGTCATGCTTGCCTTCCAGTATCTCCTTGAAGCCGCGGATGGTTTCGTTGATAGGCACGTACTTTCCTTCCAGGCCCGTAAACTGTCCCGCAACGAAGAAGGGCTGTGACAGGAATCTCTGTACCTTACGGGCACGGGATACTACAAGCTTATCTTCCTCGGACAGTTCATCCATACCAAGGATGGCGATGATATCCTGCAGTTCCTTATATCGCTGCAGGATCTCCTGCACACCGCGGGCCGTCCGGTAATGCTCCTCACCTACGATTCTGGGATCCAGAATACGGGAAGAGGATTCCAGGGGATCCACGGCCGGGTAGATACCAAGCTCCACGATGGAACGTGAAAGCGTGGTCGTCGCATCCAGGTGTGCAAATGTGGTAGCAGGCGCCGGGTCCGTCAGGTCATCCGCAGGCACATATACGGCCTGTACGGAAGTGATGGAACCGTTCTTTGTGGATGTAATTCTCTCCTGGAGAGCACCCATCTCCGTCTGCAGGGTAGGCTGGTAACCAACTGCGGAAGGCATACGCCCAAGCAATGCGGAAACCTCGCTGCCTGCCTGTGTGAAACGGAAGATATTGTCAATGAACA
>OFHB01001767.1_pt1 | contig 12033 bp, 17 predicted proteins | sample 1521881 | NCBI WGS metagenome assembly OFHB01 (sample SAMEA3504090, study PRJEB24116) | mouse gut metagenome | biome: mouse gut; feature: mouse-associated habitat; material: faeces | place: Denmark | collected 2011
AACTCCGCCCTTTTGATTTGCTACGCTTATCACTTTCGGTTTCGCCATTTTGGGGGTTCCTCCTTTCATAGATTTAGCCGCCTGCGGCGAAACAGACGGCTATGTACGGGCATAGAAAAAGCCGCCTTTTCCATGCAGAAAAGACGGCCTATCCAGTCGGGCGATATGTGATTTTAGAGGGTAGGTCAAAGGGCGGCGCAAAACCGTATGTCCGCATTTCCCGGTGTTTCGTCGTATCAAAGCTCATCCCTTGGTAGTAAATTCGTAGTAATTGGGGTGGTCTGTTGTCAGGAAATGCGGCGTAATGCGCTGTTTCACAAGGTTTTGCCGGTTCTCACAAAATATTTAAAATTAAATGCTGTGCAACTTGCACAACATCATACATTTTTTATTTACAGGAGGTAAAATCTATGCGTATCATCATCGACACCGACAAGGGCCGTATCATCCTGCCAAAAGCGTTCTTTCCCACGCTGGACAAGATGAACAAAATTCTTGCGGACGGCGGCTCTGACAAGAAATGGACGGCGGAGGACTATGTACGTGACCAATTTGAAAAGGCTATGAAAGAAACCATGCTCCGGGCGGAAGACAAGGTTGTAAAGTGAAGTACACTTTTCAATTTTGTATTGTATAGGAGGCTGTAGCAAATTGAAATACTGCTCTAAATGTGGCAACGAATTGTTGGACGAAGCTGTGATTTGTCCGAAATGCGGGTGTCCGGTAGACAATGGGAAAAACACAAGCAAGCAATCAACTGTGGGGAGTAAAGTAAAAACCGCCCTCGTACTTAATGTTATCGCATTTGTAATCGCCCTTTTTACAATACTCAATTTTGTTCTCGCACTGGATAACCCGATGAATGATGAAGCGACCAGAAATAGCTATGTGCTTATGTTCGCTATACTTGCTTTAGTCACCCTTTCATTTATCCTCTGCATTGCAAATGTTTTCGCCGCGAAAAAAGGTCATGCTAACAGTGTTTGTGCATGGATTTATCTCATTTCTGTCATAGTAACAACTGTTCTGTATGCAATCACCGCACCGGTAATTTTTCTTGCTGCAATTTGTGGATACGGGATTTTGATTCCAGTTCCTCCGATTCTTCAAATTATTGCTGGCGTGAAATTGATTCAAGCTACAAGAGAATGAAAAAAGAAGGTTTCAAACAAATACGATTCAGTATATATTTTGCATTTTTTATCAGCGGTATTATCATTCAATGGTTAGCACCATTTCCGTACAAATGCAATTTTGCAGATGAAAGATGCTTTGCCTGCGGATTAAGAACGGCGGTCAATTTATTATTACAAGGCAAATTTTCAACTGCGTATCGGTCAAATAAACTGATTGTTGTGCTGGTGGTTGCCGCCGCAATTATGACGGTAGATATTTTATCGTATCTGTATCGACACGGAAAGACGAAACAGCACAGAGTTGCATAGACGAAACCGGGGCGGGAGCAATCCCGCCCCGCGCCGTTTCTGTCAATAGGCTATACCCTAATGACATATTGAAACGGGCCGCTTTTCTGTGTCACACAGATTTGTATTGCTATTTTGAAATATTGCAATGTTATGATTGATTGAGAAGTCAGCGGGGGAGGTTCCACCTTTTTTCCACCAAAAAAGAGGGCGGGCAGTGAAGCCCACCCTCAAAGGTGCGAATATCTTACTTGAAGTACCGCTCCAGCAGGCCCTTGAACGCCTTGCCGTGGCGGGCCTCGTCCCGGGCCATCTTATACTACGGGCCGCTGCGCGTCCCTCCGTGGGGGGTACTATTTTCAAGGGGTTAAGGGCATTATTGAGGGACACACTGTGTCCCAAAGCAGAGAAGTGTTACCATGCAATCAAGTGTCCTAAATATAAATTTAGGAGGATTTGAACATGGCACAGCACAACAACATGGGGGTTTACCAGCTACCTAACGGGAATTGGGCCTACCGCTTCACGCAGACAGTAAACGGCAAGCGGCACAATCACAAAAGCGTCAAGGATGAAAACGGGGAGCCGATGAAAAGCCAAAAGGCGGCAATCAGAGCGCGGCAGTTGGCAATTATGGCGGCAGAGGCAAAAAAGAATCAAAAGCCGCAAAGACGGGTCACATTTGCGGAGGTCTATCAAGAGTATTGCGAAAAGGGCAGGAACGGGAAAGCCTACACCACGATACGCAAGCAGGACAGTTTGTGGAACAACCATCTTGCCGCACAGTTTGGAGAGCGGTTCATTGATGAAATCAGCGCGGCGGAGGTCAATGATTATCTATCCATGCTCTACCATACAGAGGGCCGCGCTTATCGGTATGTAGAGGGCTTTCTGAAAATGTTCTACCTGATTTTCGGGCAAGCCTACTCCCGCAATTATTTAGACGTAGATACCTACAATAAGCTATGCGTCAACAAAGATGTTAGAATCTGTATGCCAAAGATGAAAATTGACGAAGATACCGACATTGTAGCTTTTGATTGTGAACAGGTAGAATTGCTGGACAACTACTTTCACGGCACAAATGCGGAAACTGCCTATTTATTAGGCCGCTACTGCGGTTTACGGATAAACGAATGTTACGGGTTGAAATGGGAGAACGTGGACGCAGAGCGCGGCACGATAACCATAGACAGGCAGATGCAGTATCAGGAGGGTTTGATAAAGTTAGTCCCTCTGAAAACCCGAAACGCCCGCAGGACAGTTTACATGAGTGACAAGCTGAAAGTGTATCTTCAAGAATTGGAACGGAACAATAGGAAGTTGACTGCGGCGCAGACTGCACAGCGGACGCAGAACCAAACGTTCATTATTGATATTGACGGGCAGACCATTTCTTCCCTTGAATTAGTGAACAGCCTGCCGAACGGAAAAATTCAGACAGTAAACTCCATGAAATATCATTCCAAGACCATCAAGCAGAAATTGGGCATTGATTTCAAATATCACCACTTGCGGCACACCTACGGAACAAGGCTTGCGGAAATGAATACGCCCACGCATATTCTCTGTAATCAGATGGGCCATGCCAGCGGGAAAGTGACAGAGCGGTATTATCTGGCAGTATCGAAACCGGGAATTGATGTGCTTACAAGGCATCTTAACGCCATGTAATTGGCGTGTAGCAAGAGGACAGAGGACTAACCTCCCTGCCCTCTTTACTCTTGTTTCAGCGGGAATCGAATTTGTTTGAAAATGCACTTTCAATAACTCACAGCATCTTTTCACATCTTTGTTGCAACTCACAACAACTATAGTCAAGAGTGGATATCTTTGAACATCTGAACGCATTTGTTGGCACATGAATTATCGTATATTATCATAAGGGAAGGATGATTTTATGGCCCCATAAAAATCACCGTCCGGGGCCTCGCCTTTCGCAAGGCTCAAAAAGTATGCCCTCAAATCAGCTTCCGCGTTTTCGGGATAGATAATTTCAATAGGCGGGTCAAACCGTTGTGTCCACATATATAATTCCGGGGTGAGTTCTTCATGAATGGTCGCAACAAATGATTCATCCCCATCGGGCGAAATAGGAATATCGCGTCCGAATTTATCTATCACCTCGGAAACAAACCAATTATCTGCCTTTAGTTTGACTATTTTAGAAGGGGTATCTGTATTGAGGTAATCTATCCAGCCTTGAGCGATGGAAATTCCCTCCCTCTTTTCTGGAAGAACCTTTATTTGCTCGATAAGCGCCAAGTCTAATCGTTCAAATTCATATACAAATGAACCCGTATCGTCCATATTCTCGCATTGAAAATCTATGCTGTCTCCATCCTCTAAAAATTCCCCGTTAGTATCTATGTATTTCCCGTACTCACTATCATATTCTAAACCCGCTTTATACCATATGTTCTTGGGGATTTTCAGAACAGCGTAAAGCCAAAACCTATCGCTTGCCCAAACAACAGCACAGGGATTAGCTGTTATAATTTTACTGCTGTCAAGATTATGATATCTTTTAGTCAATTTATGGTCAGTTAAGGCATATTCAAAATACTTGAAGCTGATTTTCCTGTTTTGCGCAATCGCCTCATAGATAGTATCCAAGTCTTTCATCAATCTATCATTCATTGTGCGGGCACGATTAGCAACAAACGTCCGGCGGTCTAACAGCTTTTTTGTATATTCATCAGCAAGCCCTATCAATTTATCTGTCAGTTTATTGGCTTCCTCCTGCGTGATAAATTGCGCCGCTTGGACACTGTTGGCAATTAACCGCAAATCATGGGATGATAGCGGCGGTTCATCAAGCACATATCCCTTTTGCCGCCCATCGTAGCGAATTTTAACGTCCCGAAAACAAGCACCCAGCATATTCAAGTCTGCATAAAGCGTTTTAATTTCTATGCCACGGTCTTTACTGCCACAGCCTTTGCTTTTTAAGTATTCCTGCATATCTTTCGCTTTTACGGCATGGGTAGGGCTTGCGTTGGTATGTATGTAATCACGTAGCAGGATAAGACGTTCAACAATATCACGCGCCCTGTTGCGGTATACCGCCATTGTTCCATCCTCCCCGTTGAAATCTGCACTTCAATATTATCACAGCATCAATAGCAAAGCAAGATAGAGGGCGGGGTTTGCGGCCCCGCCCCTTCTATTACCCTGCAACTACCATCTGAGCATCACAGTCCATACAAGCAATATTTACAACCTTTGTAGCGCGGACGGAATTTCCGCAACAGGGACAGATATATTTCCTTGTGCTGGATGTGCGAACCGGAGTATCTACGCCGCTTCCATCATGCGTACCCGTGCCAGTAACACGCAATCCCGCAAACTCATTCCTATTGATTAGAATATCCGTCAGGCCGTTTTCAAGGATGAAATCTAACAAGGCTTCGCCGGGGGCTGTATGTGACCAGCCGTATTTGTCGCTGTGGGTAACAATCAGGCCGTGAGCCTCTGCCGCCGCTTTGAATTTCCTATTGTGGTATGTATTCCCCCTGCTACAATCCTGGATACCGTTCTCATAGTTGAAATAGTGTACCATCTCATGCAGCAGCGTGGCGGCAACCTCTTCAATAGGCCGGGCCAGCGTCCCCGCGCCAATGTTGATCTCATGCGTCCCGCCCAGCTTGGAAACCCAGGTATCTTCCCGCAAGGAAAAGTGCCCGTATGCGCGGGGTGTGGACTGGATGGTGATGGTGGGACTTGAAAGTGTATTTTCAAAATATTCAGCATTCAGCATATCAAACATTTTGTTGAGATACCCGGCTACTCGGTTATAGCTTGTCAATTCTTTCATTTTTCTTGTGCTCCTTTATCTTGATTTCTTGGAGCGGGCAAGCTATAATATCTCTTGCCCGCTCCTTTGGTGGTACGGGTGGGGCCTCTTGCGTGTCTACTTTGGTCGGTGTTCACGCAAGGGCCTTTTCTCATGCGCTGATGGAGAAGCGGCGGCTGGAAACGGCTTTGGTATAAGCCTTGTACACGTCCGGCATGACCTTCTTAAAGGCCGTGGTATCAAACCTGTTGGAGATAACATAGGTCCAGCGGACGATATACTGTCCAGCGGTCAGTTCTTCCGTGTCGCGTTCCAGCATTTCAGCTTTGATGCTGTCCCGGAGGGCTTCGGCCTCTGCCTTGGCTTCTTCAATCACGGCCTCCCATTCGTTGAGGGCTTCGATTTTGGCTACTAATTCGTTTCTGCTCATGTTCAAATCTCCTTTTGATTTATTAGGGGCTGTCCCCTTGACTGATTGTATTGTACCTAAAAAGGTACGTGCTGTCTATTGATGAAAGTACCAAAATTGGTACGGATTATTTGTATACTTTTTGGTACGGTTCGGATTGACAAAACTGTTGAAATAATGTATACTTATTGGTACAAAGGGGGGGTGTATCATGCCTGTTTCATACCAGAAACTCTTTTCGCAAATGCAAGAAAAAGGAATTAAAAAAATTGACCTCCGCACAAAGTATAAGATAAATCCCAAAACGGTTGACAGTCTTGTAAACAATAGAAGTGTAACTGTTGATACAATTATTCAACTGTGCGAAATACTTGATTGCCAGCCGGGAGATTTAATGGAATACATCAAGGAATAGAACAAGAGGACGGAGCGGTTAAGCCCTGTCCTCTTTTCGTTTGTTCGGCGGGACACCCCCGGTATATTTCGGGAAAAAGAAAAATCAAGAGCTACAAAGGGCATGGGCCTGGTCAAAAAACTTTTGAAATGCACTTTTCATTTCTTCGTTTCCGTTCCAGTGTAGCAAGAGTAGAATGATCGCGGCAGTTCAAGAGGCGAACAGCGTAAATCTACTTCTTCTGATTCGTTTGCTGGACAAATATGCCTTTTTGATTTTCTTATATAAATTTGCTATAATTATTACAGAAATCAGGAAAAAACATGATTTTAAATAAAAATAAGGAGAGATTATGACAATGACCACTGTTCCCAATTAGAATATAGTTATTATTCATAGTGATAAGCCGGAAAAGAATTTTTTGCAGATAAAAAATGAGAATTGGATGGAATTTAACAGGAAACATGGCCCGTTTGCTTTACAACTCTACCTTTACTTTGCAAAGAATAAAGACGGGTACGAGTTTGCACTATCACAAAAAGCCGCAGAAGAAGCCGGGATTAAAAAAACTTCATACCATAAATATCTAAATTATTTAATTGATGAAGGATATTTAGTATGGCGTAGAGGGAATACTTATGACTTCTATGAAACGCCGCACAAACCGAAAAAGAAACCTGTGCAGAGTTCGCCTTCTGGCGAATTGGACAGTTTGCAAGACGAACAAGAAAGTCCGCCAAACGATTTCCGCAGTTCTCCCAACGGCCAAAATTTTCCGCAACTCAATAGAGAAATAGATAATATAGATATAACAGATATTATAAATATAGGGGAACACACACAACAAAAGGTGCAGACAGGGGAGAAAACAGGGTGGGTAATAAATGATTTTAAATTCTAAAAACAATCCTCCCCTGTCAGCACCGAGATAAAAAGTTAAGCTGCCTCTTTATACCCTTGACATTCCTCTGCTGTTGCTTTGATAATCGGCTCAATGTCTTTAATAACCTCAAAATCCCGATTGAAATAATATAGCGGGTTCTTGCGGATATTAGGGAATTGCGCTTCAAACCACCGCCGTACCGCCGCATAGCGGCTTGTCTGCACCAGTCCCGCACCATTGCGGATATAGTTATAGACTTCCATCAATTCATCACGCTTGGGCAGGAGATTGATAAACCGCTCCATATTCTCATAGGTCAGTTGCTTGTATTGGTTGCAACGGAATACTTCTCCGCTCTTGGTACGATATTTGATAGGGGATTTGTGAGTGCGGCGGGACACCTTTAAGCCTGGAATATCATGCTGTAATTGGATATAAAGAGAGTATTCGGGACTGGCGGGGTCGTTCATAGCTTTTTCAAAGGCCGCAGTTACAATCAAAGTCTTGGTTACAGGATTGATTTTATAATTGCCCTTGTAACTGATTTCCGTTTTCATTTTCTATGTACCTCCTTACGCCGCCGCGCCAGCCTGGGCCGCCGCATTCTCAATCGCTCTTGTTGCTTTGTCCATGTCAAAAGGTTCGTCCGTACTACTAAACCGCTCGATGAACCAGCGTTTGACACGGGGGTAAATGCTTCGATTCATACTTTCGGCGGCGGATTTGACTGCCGTATACTCTATCATAATTTTTTCTGCATCAGTCTGAATTGAAATGTACTTTTCAATAAATGTGAAGTCAAGCTTCTTGTAGGTCTGTTTGCTCTTGTTCTGTTTAACTTTCTTTTCGACAACCTTAAAACGGGGATGAGCCTCCACCAGTTCGCACAGTTCCTTGTACTCGTCGCTGTCGCAATACTTTGCTTTGTTGAGGCTGGCTTTTGTGCCGATGATCTGCTTGTTGATAAAATCAACAGTGAAACGGTTATACATAGTGTGTCCTTTCTGCGCTCTGGGCGCGGGGCGGTAGGTCGCCACCCTATTTGTTTTTGGAGGGCCGTCCCTCATGTTCTGAACGCAGTATAACAAAAGTCCTCTCCATATATAGCGGAGAGGACTTTTGCCTTTTTCATTTATTTTCCGATTTCTTTTTGCTCTTGATTTGTTCAGAGATGTGGGAAAGATGTGCAAAGATGTTTGAAGCGAAAAGAAAGATGGGTAAACAGGTTCATACATTTTTGAAAATGTATTTCAACGCATTCATTGACGCACAAGTATGAAAGACTGTCTCGCTTTTGTTCGGCATACGACAAAGGAACTTGTTAGGAAAGTATAAGAGAAAGGCACTGGGAATTTAGGTTTCCGGTGCCTTTCTATTTTTTAGATAATTTTTTAGCACCAACTGTATACTTTCTTTCTCGTCTTTCGATAAATGGCGGTAATTGCGGATAAGTGCTGTTTCCTCTTTTGTTGGCTCGACTTCTTCAACAATAGTTCGCTCCAATGGGGGAGTATGTCCAACTAAATAATCAATAGAAGTTTCAAAATAATCTGCCAGCTTTATGAGTGCGGATATATCCGGCTCTACATTGTGATTTTCATATTTGTTCACTGATTGCTGACTTGTACCCATAACATCCGCAAGTTGTTGTTGGCTTATCCCCCTATTTATTCGCAATTTCCGCAAGTTTTTCACCATACAATCACCTCACACTCATAGTAACAACCTGCGCGTGTGATGTATAAGTCTTTTTGGTTGTTAAATGCTATTTACAACACCTTTTAGTTGTGATATACTGCATACAGCATCCAAAAATATAGAAAGGAGAAATTAGCATGGGCAACTATATGGGGACAAGTGAAACGGCTGAGAAATTGGGACGTTCGCAAGCTACAATTTCAAAGGCGTGCCGGGAGGGGAAAGTCATAGGGGCAGAACAGGACGGGACGGGAAAGCCATGGAGGATTCTCGCAGATACGCCAAATCGGTTTATCAAGGATAATTGTAGGGGGTAGATTATGAACAAATCAGCTACAAAAAAGGTGTTTCTTGTTATAGCCATAGTATTCTACATTGTTTCAGGGGTCATGCTCTATAAAGGGTATGACAAAATGACCAATTACTACAATTCAGAATATTCCACTTCACGCAACGTAAACGCTTATGTAGGGGGAGATGCCTATAACTACATCATTAACGGGAATTATGCTACAGGTTTCTTTGTTCTTGCAACAGGATTTATAATTGCAGGTACGATTTGCCTGTGTAGTGGAATAATTGTCGGGCTTTCAAATGGAGCTGACATACGAGCCCAAATTGCTGACTCACAAAGCGACCAATGATAAAGGAGGTACACCAACCATGGGAATGCAACCGAAAAAAGCTGTTAAAGAGGAAGCAACTGCAAAGAAAAAGGCAATTTCATCTAAAATGATTGTTATTGTCGCGTTCCTTTTAATTGTTACTAGTATTGTTGGATTTATCGTATATCAGCATTATCAGACCGCAAAAATGGAAGCGGCAAGATTAGAAGATGCATACCAGAAAGCCATCAATATCAAGGAATCTGGTGATTATGTAACCGCAGTGGACCTTTTTGTGGAATTGGGGGACTATAAAGACAGCGTAAGCATGATTCAAGAATGTTATGATGCGCAAAGTTTAGAAAATCTCCAAGTATTGTATCAAGCTATTGATACAATATATCAATTAGATAATAAACTGGTGAATATGGTTTCCACTGTTATTAGCAATGTGGACAAAATAAATAGTGCCGGTACAAAGTTGCAAACTAGAACCAACTGGGCAATATCTTCCCTTTATAGTGGTGGTTCTCATCGCGCTTACGCTAAGTGCTCTGCCTATGATTTAGCCAGCATAACAGCTTACTTTCCATCGGTACAGGTAAGCAAGGGAACCGTATATTACGAAGCCTATATTCCCTTATTCGGACAAGAAGAATCCCAAGAATTTACTGATAGCATACAATCAGCTACTTCTTTATTAGAAGAAATTGAGAATACAATTACTGACACCGAAAATTTGTCCGATATGTATCAGGAAGTCCAACAGCAACTGTTGTTAGCTTATGAAGCGTTGAAAGACTATCATTCTTTTGTTGCGAGTGAACCTACTGACTACGAAAACTACGATACAACAGCAACTCAAAAGAAAGCGGCTGTAGACGATTTTCTAAAAAATCTACCATCTACAGTAAAAACAAATAAATAAGAGTGCAATTAAGGGGATGCGACAGGACGAGGCAGTCCCGGTCTGCTCTCCCATTTTCAAAGCGCACAGGCCTAAAAAACCTGTGCGCTTTTCTCTTAACCATATTCGCTAAGTATTCGCAAGAGTATACCTTTACGAACACTCAAAAACTGCGGTTTTCAACCGTTCGCAAAATATGAGAATTATTTTACAAATATATTCGCAAATATATTGATATTTACGAACAGATGTGATACAATGCGGACAGATGAATGAAAGGGGGTGCAAACATGGACAGCCGCACATACTACTATGCCAGAGTGTCAAGCAAGGAGCAGAACCTTGACCGCCAGCTTGCCGCTTTTGTTACCCTTGGCGCGCAGGAGCGGGAGATAATCACTGACAAGGAAAGCGGCAAGGACTTAGACCGGTCCGGGTATCAAGCCCTTAAAAACGCGATGCTACGCCGTGGGGATACGCTTGTTATCAAATCCCTTGACCGTTTGAGCCGCAATAAATGTGACATTAAGAACGAACTGCAATTCTTTAAGGATAACGGAATCCGGCTAAAGGTGATTGACCTACCCACGACCATGATAGACTTACCAGACGGGCAAGAATGGGTTTTCGAGATGGTGAATAACATCTTGATTGAGGTATTAGGCACAATAGCAGAGCAAGAGCGGGCGAACATCAGATATCGGCAAGCGGAAGGGATAGAAGCGGCAAAGCAGAGCGGCAAAAAATTAGGCCGTCCCGCACTTACTTTTCCTGCAAACTGGCAAGAGGTCTATTCCTCTTGGAAATCAGGGGAGATAACTGCAAAGACGGCGATGAAGCAGACCGGAACAAAAAGAACCAGTTTTTACAAATTGGTCAACATGACGGAAAAACAGTAAAATAGGACACAGTTTGCGCGGGACACATTTCTTTGCTTTTGATTGCCGCACAGCGGCGGCGGGACACAGGAGGGACACCCACACATCAAAAAATAGGGGAACGAGTTTCCCCGTTCCCCTCAAAACGTGTTGAACTTGTGGTAAATCGCAGTGCTTGGCTTACTTGAAATACCGCTCCAGTAGGCCCTTGAAGGCCTTGCCGTGGCGGGCCTCGTCCCGGGCCATCTCGTGGACGGTGTCGTGGATGGCGTCCAGGCCGTTCTTCTTGGCGCAGGCGGCCAGGTCGAACTTGCCCTGAGTGGCACCGAACTCGCAGTCCACACGCCAGGCCAGGTTCTTGGCGGTGTTGGCCTTCATGTTGGGCTCCAGTTCCTCGCCCAGCAGCTCAGCGAACTTGGCGGCGTGCTCGGCCTCCTCATAGGCGGCCTTCTCTGCCAAAACGTCAAACGCCGTACCCGGCGTTTGACGTTTAAGCGCCGAATTGCTCACATGCCCCAGGGCAGTTAAAACCACGTTTTTCTTTGCCACAACTGGTAATTTTCGCATTGTGGATATTAGGCTTTTTGCCACAAAAAAATCCACAATGGAGGGGTTACAGTGGCAAAGAACGACACGGGCGTTTACCAGCTCCCCAACAAAAATTGGGGCTTTCGCTATGTGCTGATGGTAAACGGTGAACGCAAAGAGGCGCGAAAGACAAAGGACGAATTTGGCGCACCATTCAAAACAAAGCGGGAGGCAATCAAGGCGCGGCAAGCTGCTATTGAACAGGAGCAAAATTCCCGGAGGCCAAAGCCTACGGTCAGAAAGACAGTGGCGGAGGTTTATCAGGAGTATTGCGAAAAGGGGCGGAGCGGCAAAGCCTACAATACCATTCGCAAACAAGAAAGCCTGTGGGTCAATCACTTGTGCGCTGCTTTTGGGAAACGGTACATTGATGAAATCAGCGCGGCGGAGGTCGTGGACTATTTGACCGAACTTTACTATAACCGGGGGCTGTCCTATCGCTATGTAGAAA
>OFHB01001768.1_pt1 | contig 12032 bp, 7 predicted proteins | sample 1521881 | NCBI WGS metagenome assembly OFHB01 (sample SAMEA3504090, study PRJEB24116) | mouse gut metagenome | biome: mouse gut; feature: mouse-associated habitat; material: faeces | place: Denmark | collected 2011
GGTGTAAATGCCGGAAGGAATTTAAAATGGGTGAGGAAAGATGAAGAACATGAAACAGACAAGTGAGAAAGCGAAGGAAAAGTATAGGAAGTTTTTTTATAAACAGAAAGAACTTCATAAATTATTGAAGCAATATGGCGGGGATATTTTGGATTCCGAGAATTTTAACAGAACTAAAGAACATATCCAACATGGGAATATGACGGTGAACTATATCCGCTTAAAGGGGCTTTTGCCTGGGTGTTACTATAAAGAGCAGCACAGCGGGAAGGTTTATGCGTCGGACGCGCTGATGGAAGCGGGGGTTCCGGTTCCGTCTAAGATGGGGGAATACCGGGCGTACCAGATGTATTTTACCAGAACTTCATCCGGCCAGGATGGATTTAGGGACAAAAATGAATCTATATTAGAGAAGTAGGTTATGAAAATAAAATAGTATAAGGTTAGTTATGAACTATTCTTTGTAAAAAGCTACTAAAAAGAATAACAAAAAACTGGTATTTTTTCTGAATAGACAAAAACTGGAAAAGTTGATACAATTAATTTAACAAATATGCACATATAATATGATCTTTTTTATACTGTAAATGACATTTTTATGAAACAGGATGAGAAAACGATGATTTATATGTGCATTTTTATTAAAATTACAGGAGGTCAAAGGTTATGGCGAGAAAAAGTTTTGCAAAGAAACTGAGTTTTTTGCTGACAGTCAGTATGCTTGCGTCATCTTTGTCCCCGGCAGTGGTATCAGCTGCGGAGACGGACGGTATGGCAGAACAGATTGTAAGTGAAACAGAAGAAGCAGTGGGAACAGAGGAATCCGAAACAGAGCGGCCGGATATACAGGATTCTGATATGGGAAACCAGGACGAGGCGCCTGTTCCAAAGCTTCCGGAAAATGAAACGCGCAAGATGCGCGCGGCAAGGGTTATGTCAGACGGTATCAATGATGCGTGGGATCAGGATAAAAATACAATTGTAGGCACGGCCGCGACAAATGAAATATACAATAATATTTGGCTTCATTTAAAGGCGGATGCCAGCAATGGAAATTCACACAGCGACGCGTCACAGTATCCGGCGATGTTTGTAAATCCATCCTCATTTGATTTTTCGAAAGAAGGATTTTTCAGTTTTACGACCTGGACAGGAGTGGATCCTTCAATGAACCGTTTTGGTATTATGCTCGGATACAATGGCCCGGGAAACGGTATGTTTTTGGGATATGATGCGGACGGATGGTTCTGGCAGAAATATAAAGGCGGGGATGGCGCCTATTTTGAAGGCGATAGGGTAGAAAGCCCCGCGCTTCAACAGTATGTAAATGTAACTATCACATGGACAGCGGATCATAAGGCTACCCTGAAACTGCAGAATGCCGCAGATTATACGGGGACTCCTGCAAGTGGGGCGGAAGAGATTACGGTATTTGAAAATGAGGATTTTAGCGGTATTTCAGATGTTTTAAGCGATAAAATCGCACTCAAATGCGCTGCATATGGCGGAAATACCACCGAGGTATATCTGAGTAATATCCACTATGTCGATCAAAAAGAAATCCGGGATTTTACGGTAAATGCAACAGTAAAAGACGAATCCGGAAGGCCGCTTGAATCTGCAGCGGTAGAACTGCTTGGGACAAGCGCGCGTACAGATGCAAATGGAACGGCACGGCTTCATCTGACTACAACAGCAGGCACATACAAAGCGGAAGCCAAAAAGAAAGGATTCGAACCTGTAGAAGCAGAAGTTGTTTTGCCGGACGAAGCGGACGCCGAACCGGTCTCTGTTGAAATTATACTAAAAGAGATTCCGCCAATTGCAACAAAGACGCTTTCCACCAATGAGATGGATGTTATCGTGGCGGAGAATTTCCCGTTTGCCGTACAGTATAATATGAAAGGCGCTTTAGAAGGCAAAACATTCTGGGGACAAACAGAAGAAATTAATACGATTAAAATAAATGGTACTGCAATTAAAGTAAAGCCGGAAAACCTGAAAACGAAATTTACTTCCGATACGGCAGTATATGAAATGGCGCTTAAGGATGATGCGGCTAATATTGACTGTGTGATAACGGCCCGGTTAAAGGCAGAGAAGAATACACTGGCTTTTGATATTACAAAAGTCGTGAACAATAAATATGAGTTGGATGAAAAGAAACAGGAGGTTTATCCGGTACAGAAAATCGAAATTCCCAACCACAGCCTGATTTCTGTAAGAAGCAGCCAGCAGGGGGCAAACTTAAAAGGCGCGAAAACCTCCGGGCATACATTGATCAGCGGTGACCAGTCTTTTGCTGTAAAGAACGATATGACGTTTAAATCCGAGGATTTTATGTATGGATTTGTATCCAGCAATGAACTGAGCGCAGGGCTTTGGAGCAACTCCGAATACCAGGGAACATTTGTTTACTGTAATCTTTCGACTGGCGGAGGCGGAGCTGCCAACACGCGCGTAATGGCTACCGCAACGGATCTGGGCGGAGAAATGTCGCTTGGCCTTGCCAGCACGGAGTGGTACTACGATCGTAAGATTACGCCGTCCGTAAATGGAAAAGTACAGACTTATGTAGTTAAGCATGGTGAAATGCCCTCTGCGAAAGTGGCTATTGCAGGAGATATGAATGATGATAAACAGATTGACTGGCAGGACGGTGCAATCGCATTCCGCAGCATTATGCATAACCCGTTTAAATGCGAAGAGGTTCCGGAACTTGTAAACCAGCGTATTGCAATGGATTTCGGAAGCCAGGCGGCGAATCCCTTTTTGACTGTGCTGGACGGCGTAAAGAGGGTATACCTGAATACGGACGGCCTGGGACAAAGCATTATTTTAAAAGGATACGGATCGGAGGGGCATGACTCAGGCCATCCGGATTACGGCGATATCGGCTCCAGGATCGGCGGCGCGGAAGATATGAATAAGCTTCTGGTTGAAGGCGGCAGGTTAGGCGCAAAATTTGGGGTACATATCAACGCCAGTGAAATGTACACAGAGGCAAAGGCATTTAATGATGAACTTTCCAGAGGAAACTACGGCTGGAACTGGCTGGATCAGGGAATTGGAATTAACGGCCTTTATGATCTTGGAAGCGGCGAAAGAATGAAACGCCTTCGTGAATTAAAGAGCCAGGTAGGCGACAACCTGGATTTCATTTATCTTGATGTCTGGGGCAATAACACTTCCGGTGCGGAAGACGCATGGGAATCCAGAAATATTGCGCGGCAGATTAACAGCCTGGGATGGCGTTTTACAACGGAGTGGGGCGCTACGCAGGAGTACGATTCGACTCTGCAGCACTGGGCGGCGGACTTGTATTATGGCGGACAGAATGCCAAAGGCCAGAACAGCGCGGTAATGCGTTTCTTAAGGAACCATCAGAAGGATTCCTGGATTGCGGATTACGGCTCATATGGCGGAGCGGCTCAGGCGCCTCTGCTCGGCGGCCTGGAAATGACAGATTTCGAAGGCTGGCAGAAACGTACGGATTACAGGAATTATATTACGGTTATGTTCCGTCACAATCTGACAACGAAATTTTTACAGCATTATAAAGTAATGAAGTGGGTTGACGGTAACGCTGTGACTGTAAGCGACAAACAGTGGGTACCTGAAATGGCTATTACCCTGCAAAGCGATGATAAATCACAGACAGTTGAAGTAACCCGTGATTCCAATGATTATACAAATCTGGACGGGTTTAGGGGAAGAACCATTAAGTTAAACGGTACGATTATTTCAAAAGGAGCGCGTACGAGCGGATATGGTACCGAGAGCAATCCTTATATCGGCAATGAGACATACCTGGTTCCCTGGTACTGGGATGCGGACGGCAGTACTTTGGCAGAGGACGATCAGAAGCTGTATCACTGGAATACGGCAGGCGGCACGACAACATGGGAACTTTTGGACGATTGGAAAGACCTTAAAAATGTTATCGTTTATAAACTGACGGACGAGGGCCGTACGGAGAAAACGACAGTTGCGGTGCAGGATGGAAAAATTACCCTGACCGCGGAAGGCGAAATGCCGTATGTGGTTTACCGAGGAGAAAAAGCGCCGAAGACCGTAAACTGGCAGTCATCCAAATATGTGTATGATATGGGCTTTAATGACGCGGATTTAACAAACAAGAGGACTGTTTCCGGAACAGGTAAAGCGTCTGTTGTGGACAATGTGTCTGAAAATAATATGTTAAAGCTGGAAGGCGAAGTGGCTGTAACTACAGAATTGACGAATCTGAAACCAGGACAAAGATATGCGTTGTATGTCGGCGTGGATAACCGAAGCGATGTGGAAGCGCGTATGACAGTCAAAGCAGGCGAGACAGTCCTGGCAACGAACTATACGAACCGTTCCTTTGTAGAAAACATGGTGGCATCCGATCAGCATAATACCAAAAATGGCGCGACGGAAAAGGAAAGCAACACCAGCTGTTTCCAGAACATGTATGTATTCTTTACGGCTCCGGCAAGCGGGAAGACCACGTTGGAATTAAGCCGGCAGGCAGGGGCGGGGGCGTCCTATTTTGATGATGTGCGCGTTGTAGAGACCAAGATGGATCCGGTTAAAAAAGTGGATGAAGATGGAAACATTATTTTATTCCAGGAAGATTTTGAAAATCACGCGCAGGGCATCTGGCCGTTTGTGATTACAGGCCCGAAGGATGAAAGCGGAACATGGGGAGCGCATTATTACGTGGAAGATAACCGTATCCATTTATCCGAAGCGCACGCCCCGTATACCAATGCCGGATATAAGGATAAGAGGATAGACGATGTGCTCGACGGAAACTGGTCCGTAAAAATCAACGGCCTGACAGGAAACAGTTCTGTGATTTACCAGACAATTCCGCAGAATTTCCATTTTGAGCCGGGAGAGATGTATTATGTATCGTTCGATTATCAGCTTGGCAGCGAAGGGACATATGAAGTACGCGTAGGGGACGGTACGAATATCAATGTAGAACGCTTTTCAATGCCTGCCGCAATCGGCAAAACGAAGAATTACGGGTTCTGCTTTAGAGCGCCGGAATCCGGACAGGGATGGATTGGGATTTATTCCACGAACCAGGCGGCGGATATGAAGGAATTTACAGGCGCAGGCGACGGTCCTGTTAATTTCTGCGGATACAAAGACTTCATTCTGGATAACCTAAAAATCCAAAAAGCGGGCATGTTCCTTTCCGAAACTTCATTTGAAACGTCGGATGTGAACGATACTTTACAACTTAGCGTATCGTTTGCAGATGAAGCGGATGAAGGCAAAAAAGTGACCTGGGCGTCTTTGGATGAGGACGTGGCGTGCGTCAGCCAGGACGGGCTTGTTAAATTTACCGGCTTTGGTTCGACTATGATTACGGCAACGGCTGACTTTAACGGAACTCCGGTAACGTTAAGCTGCGGGGTAAACCTGATTAAAGATTATGAAACGTCGGCTACGTGGATAAGCGTTGCGGCAAATACGCAGGAATCGGCCGGCGAATCAGGTGAGGCTTATAATACAATAGACAAAAATCCGAGTACAATCTGGCATACCAATTATAGTGGAGCAGGATTTACCGTATCGGAGAGCAATCCGGCTGTTCTGACCTTACGGACAGTAGAAGATATTGGAACGTTCAAAAATGTTGCGTTCCAGCAGAGGCCGACTGGACCAAACGGTTTGGTCCAGAAATATGAGTGCGTTATCGGAGATACATATGACGGGGCAGCAATGACAATTACAGACGGCAAATCAATCGGCGCTGTAAGTGCTGTAAATGCCGGTAACGGTCAGATTGAAACGATGCGGCTTCCGGAGGGGGCGTCCGGCCATTATCTGCAGATTCGTGTTCTGCAGGGATACGGCAATTTTGCGGCGATCGCGGAAGTTTACATTAATACGGACGGAACCTACGATACACCGCAGGCGCAAGCGACGTTAAAGAGCAACCGTATCGATGCGGAAGAAGCAAGGAAAGAAAGCGCGCAGGCCGTACTTGATTCGGAGTCTGCAACAGAAGAAGAAAAAGCAGCGGCAAAAGCCAGACTGGACACTGCAAAAGCCAATATAAAAGCTACTCAGGAATACCTGGATGCAATTCGGGATCTTGTCCTGGCTGAAGAAGTGGTACAAAACGCACAGAAAAAGCTGGATGCACTGAAAGCTTCCGGAACGGCGACAGAAGCGCAGATTGCATCTGCCGAAGCCGATTTAAAAGCAGCGAAGACGCTGATGGAGAATAAGCAAAGCGTGGAAGCGATTGCGTCAACCTTAAGGCAGACGTTAAAATTATTATCCGATGTACAGCTTGAAAAAGAAAGCCTTCAGAGTGCGTTAGACAAAGCAAAGAGTGATTTGAAAGAAGCCAATACAAGGCTTACGGAGGCGGCTGAAAACTATGCGAAACTGGAAGGCAGCATGATTGCGACAAGCGCCGAACTGCAGGAAGCGAAACAGGCTCTGGAGACGGCAAGAGAAGACGTATCCGCACTGCAGGGAGAGGTAGGAAGCTTAGAAGGCCAGCTGACGGCAAAAACAGAAGAACTTTCCCGGACAGAAACTGCTTTGAATGAAACAAGGAACAGTCTGGAAGCTTTAAAGAAGCAAATCAGCGATCTTGAGAACAACAATGATAAGCTGGAGGATAATAACAACAACCTTCTGGATGACAATACAAAACTGGAAGAAGATAAGAAGGCGATGGAAGACGCTATTAAAAAAGCGCAGGATCAGATTGCGCAGCTTCAAAAAGACTTGGAGCAGGCGCGCCAGAACCAGGGCGCAGGGTTGAAAGCAGGGGATGAAGTCGTTTATCAGGGCGTTATCTATTCCGTATTGGATGCATCCAAAAAGACGGCTGCGGCAATTGGAAGCGAAAAAGACAGTGCAAAACAGCTTACGGTTGCAGGTACGGTTAAGATTAAGGATGTAACCTTTAAGGTAACAGAAATTGCAGCCGGGGCATTCCGGGATGCAAAGAAACTGAATAAAGTCACAATCGGAGCAAATGTTCAGAAGATCCGCAAGAACGCATTCTACAACGCAAAGAAGTTAAAGACAATTAAGATTAACTCCTTAAGGTTAAAATCCGTAGGTGCAAAAGCATTTGCAAAGATTCATGCCAAAGCGAAGATTACCGTTCCGAAGAGTAAGAAAACAGCGTATTCGAAGCTCCTGAAGAAGAAAGAAAGCGCAATTTCCAAAAATGTGGTAATTAAATAAGTTTTGATAAAAAGCCGTATCATGCGATACGGCTTTTTATATGCGTGTAAAAGAACATACATTCAAAAATGGAAAAAAATTTTACGGAATTTAAAAAAATATTAATTTTGCTGTCTTCTTGTCCTTTTTTCTCCGAAATAGAGTATAATAGAATGAAATGCAAGAAAAAGGAGTGAAATTATGGTTCGCAGAAAAAAAAGAGCGGGAATCCTGCGCAGGTCTTTGCTGTTGGCTCTTGGCCTTGTGCTGTTTCTGATTGCTGCGATTTATGTGTTTTTTGGAATTTATTTCCGATCGCATTTTTTCTATCAGACCAGCATAGAGGATGTGGATGTCGGCGGCAGGACGGCAGAGGATGCAGTCAGTGAACTTCGTTCTGAAGTGCGGGATTATCTTCTGACGCTCTATGACAGAAATGGGAATAAATATCAAATTCTCGGCGCGGATATTTCCTATGATTATCAGCCCATGGGGGAAGAGGAAAAACTGATTCAGGAACAAAAATCGTTTCTTTGGCCGGGCAAGATTACGAAGAAAAAGAAGCTGAGCGTGGATAAAAGCATTTCTTATGATGAAAGCGCGCTGAAGGAACGTGTGATGTCATTGGATTGTATGGATGAAGCCTATATGCAAAAGCCCGTAGACGCTTCGATACAGATGACAGAAGAAGGTTACGAACTTGTTCCGGAGGAACAGGGGAATTATCTGATTGCAGATAAGGTATTTGCCGCCGTCAAGGCGGTTGTAGAAGCCGGGGAAACAGAATTTACGTTTACGGACGATCTCTATGAAAAACCGGATGTAACGGCTGACGATGAATTTTTAAAAGAACGTATGGCCAAGATACAGTCGTTTTTCCAGGCGGAAATCACTTACGATATGGGCGTAGACAAGGAAGTTGTGGATAAAAGCGTGATTTCTTCCTGGATTACCATAGACGGGGAGTATAATATTTCATTTGACGAGGACAAGGTTGCCGCGTATGTACAGAGCCTTGCGAGCAAATATAATACATACGGGGACGAACGGGAGTTTTTGACGTCCAAAGGGGATACCGTTACCATCGGCGGGGGCGATTACGGCTGGGTGATTGACAAGGAAGCCGAACGCGAGCAGCTAATCGCGGAAGTCAAAGCCGGCGAGGTTAAGACAAGGGAGCCGGTTTATTCCCAGACGGCAGTCAGCCGGAACAAAGACGATATCGGGAACACCTATATTGAGATTGATTACACCAACCAGCATATGTGGTATTATGAAAACGGAACGATGAAAATCGATACGGATATCGTATCCGGCAATATCAGCCGGGGAAACGGTTCCCCGGACGGTGTGTTTAAGATTGTCTATAAAAAAAGCCCCGCCGTATTAAAAGGAGAGGACTACGAGTCGGATGTAAATTACTTTATGCCGTTTGCGTATAACGTAGGCATCCATGACGCTTCCTGGAGAAACGGAAAGTTTGGCGGCACGATTTATAAAACTTCCGGTTCGCACGGCTGTATCAATGCGCCGGAATCGGTTGTTACGAAAATGTATGAGATGGTCAAGGTGGATACGCCGGTGGTAGCGTATTACCGTGAAATAGTTAAGCTGACGGCGGAGAATACCAGGATTTCCAATGCCTATTCTTACTATGACGAAGAAAAAGAAAAAGCAAAGGAAGAGGCTGAAAAGAAGAAACAGCAGGGGCAGACGGCAAATAATACCCGGACGCCGGGCGAAGGGGAGCGGATTGCAGAGGACGGAAGCATAGAACCTGCGCCCTGATCCTAAAAACAGGCGAAACCAGATTTTGGTTTAGCCTGTTTTTTTTTGGAATAAATCGTAAGACAAGTCATATATTAGACTAGGAGTTGAGGTGAAATGAAACAGGAAATCTTACATATTTTGCCGGTACGGCTGCGTGAGGGCATGCAAAAGAGCCTGAGCGGACAGGCAGACGCTGAAGAAATCCGGATCCGTATCGGGCAGCCGCCTGAGATACGGCTGAAAGACAAGAGCGTTTGGCTTCCGGAATATATCCGTTCCGAAGATATAGAGGAAATGCTTACGTTTATCAGCCGTTATTCGATTTATGCGTATGAGGAAGAAATCCGCCAGGGGTTTTTGACAATAGAAGGCGGGCACAGGATTGGTTTTGCGGGTCAGGTCCGGATGAAAGGGGGACAGGTCCATACTATGACAAATATCCGCTTTTTGAATATCCGGATAGCTTCAGAGCAAAAGGGCTGCGCAAAAGGGCTGCTTCCGTTTATATATGACAAGGAAGGCAGGATTTTGAATACGCTTTTCGTGTCGGAACCGGGTATTGGTAAGACAACCTTTCTGCGGGACTGTATCCGTCTGGTGTCGGATGGGGGAAACGGGAGGGACGGAAAAAAAGTCTGCGTTATTGACGAGCGGTCGGAACTGGCTGCCTGCCACCTTGGGATTCCGCAAAACGACATAGGAAGGCGCACCGACGTGATAGACGGCTGCCCGAAACATGCCGGGATGTTTATGGCTCTGCGGAGTATGTCGCCGGAGGTCATTGCGGTAGATGAACTGGGCGGGCAGGAGGATGCGAACGCCGTAAAACAGGCGCTTTTGTACGGCTGTAAAATACTGGGCACCGTGCATGGGGAGACGATAGGGCATACCGTACGTCTGGAAGGGATTCGGCAGATATGCAAAGACCGGTTGGTTGGAAGATTTGTATTTCTGAAAAAAAATAAAAACGGGGATCGTTTCTTTGAGGTATACGATCAGGAGCACGGCAGGATATGTTAAAGTGTATGGGTATTTTATTGATTTTAACGGGCGCGTGGGGCTTTGGATGGTACCTTGGCGATTACTTAAAGAAGCGCGTGTTATATCTGACGGAGTGCAGGGAAATTTTTGCACAAATGGACGCGGCCCGTAATTTTTTACGGCTGCCGTACGCGCAGCTTCTCAGACGGGCGGCAAAAGAAAAAAGAGGGGATTTGGAAGAAATGCTTTACGGGTTAGCGGATGAAATGGAAAAAAACAGGGAAGCCGACGCGGGCGCGCTGTGGGAAGAAGCGTTGTCAGACAGAAAAAAACAGCTACTGCTTACGGATGAAGAAGTTTCTCTTATGCTTTCACTGGCAAGGAGCCTGATGCTCGAAGGGGATCACACACAGGTTGCCCGGATGTATTTTTTACAACTGGAAGATCGGATACGGCAGGCGGAAGAAGAAAAAAAAGACAGGCAGAAGCTTTACAGGACGGTTAGCGTACTGGGCGGTTTATTTTTAGTAATCTTGCTGCTGTAATAAAAAGGAGAGGCCAATGAGCGTAAATTTAATTTTTAAAATTGCTGCGGTGGGGATATTAGTGACCGTATTAAGCCAGGTATTAAAGCACAGCGGAAGAGAAGAACATGCGTTTTTAACAAGCCTTGCAGGGCTTATCATCGTGCTGTTTTGGATTGTGCCGTATATTTATGAATTATTTGAAACGATGCAGAACCTGTTTGCATTGTAAGGAGGGCTGTATGGATATTTTAAAAATCAGCAGCTTTGGAATTTCGGCTGTCCTGCTGGCTTTGATCCTGAAAAGCTACCGTCCGGAGTACAGTTATTATATCAGCATTGCCGTATGTATCTGCATTTTTTTGTTTGTGGGAACAAAGCTGGAACTTCTGATTGGCTATATGGAAAAAATGCAGGAACTGATTCATTTAGACGACGCATATCTGGCTATGATTTTAAAGATGATAGGCGTGACGTATATTGCGGAATTTGCGGCTAATATCTGTAAGGACTGCGGTTACCAGACAATTGCAGGGCAGATTGAGCTTTTTGCAAGGATTTCTATCTTAGCGCTTGGGATGCCCGTGATTTCCGGTTTTATGGAAACGATAGGGGAACTATTATGAAGCGCTTTACGGTAGCGGCCGTTTTTTTACTTATGTTGTTTTGGGCGGATACGGTAAGGGCGGAAAGTACGAAAGAATTGCTGGATGAACTGGATTTTTCAGAAATCAGTGATTTTCTGGACGAAACGGACGAAGTGCCCGTTTCATTTGAAGAAGTAGTGGAGGCGCTTTTGGGAGGAGGTGAAATTCCGTATGAGAAAGTGGGGGATTATATCAAGGGACTGCTGTGGTCCGGCTTTGCCCAAAATAAAAAACTGGTGGCCATGCTGTTTGCAGTATCCTTAGCGTTTTCCGTTTTAAAAAATTATGCGAGAAATTTTGCAGGTTCGTATGTATCGGAGATCAGTTTTTTTATGTGCTACAGTTTTATGATGGCCCTGCTTTTGAAATCGTTCTCCGTTATGCAGTCTATGGTTTTGGAAACGACGGAGAACATGGCGACGTTTATGAAACTTTTAGCGCCTACCTACTGTATGGCAATTTCCTGTTCTTTTCATGTCAACTCCTCGGCGGCAGTTTATTCGCTGATTTTTACCGCAATTTATCTTGTGGAATGGCTGATCCGCTATTTGCTCGTGCCTTTGGTGCAGGTATACGCCATGCTGGAGTTTTTAAATCACTTGATGGAAGAAGAACGGTTTGGGAGGCTCTCGGATTTGATTGCAGGCCTGGTACGGACGCTGTTAAAAGGCGCGGTTACGTTTGTTTTGGGCATAAATATCATCCAGGGACTGATTGCCCCGGCCATGGATCGGCTGACGGAAAATACCGTGGCGCGTACGATGCAGATGGTTCCCGGAATCGGAAACGTAATGAGCAATATGGGGCAGATTTTTTTAAGCTCCGCGCTTGTGATTAAAAATTGCGTGGGAGCGGCGGCGCTTGTGATTCTGGTGGGAGGATTTCTAGTTTCCAGAGCCTTTAAAGAAAAAGAAGTCTC
>OFHB01001770.1_pt1 | contig 12029 bp, 6 predicted proteins | sample 1521881 | NCBI WGS metagenome assembly OFHB01 (sample SAMEA3504090, study PRJEB24116) | mouse gut metagenome | biome: mouse gut; feature: mouse-associated habitat; material: faeces | place: Denmark | collected 2011
TTCGGCCACTGTCCCCATGAAAATGTATGTCTCCTGGGACACCATGGCCACATTTTTGCGCAGCTCCCGGAATCCGTACCGTTTTACATTCACCCCGTCTACCAGCACTTCCCCCTCCTGGGTATCGTACAGCCTGGAAATCAGGTTCACCAGCGTGGACTTGCCCGCACCGGAACGTCCCACGATGCCGAACACCTCACCGGCTTCCACATGGAAGCTGATGTCCTTCAGGATGGGCTTGTTGGCTTCATAGCCGAAGGTCACGTTTTTCAGCTCAATCTCGCCCCTGAGCTTGTCGGGCCGCAAGGGATCCGGCGATTCCTTCACCTCCGGCACGGCGTCTATGATTTCGAACATACGCTGGGCCGAATTCATGCATTCGGTATACCAGCGCACAATGTGCGACATAAAGTCCAAAGGCCCCTGGAGCTGTCCCACATAGCCCGAGAACGTAAGCAGAAGTCCCAGTTCCACATCGGAGCCACCGATGATCAGCGCGCCGCCCACTGCCCACACAAGGAAGCTGATCGTATCTTCCACTGCGCGGTACAGCGCAAAGAACTTGTTGTCATACCGTGCCAAATCCATCTCAGCCGTCTTCACTTTCCCGTTGTTTTTCGAGAAGCGGGTCATCTCCTGGTCTTCCTGTCCGAAAGCCTTGACCACCCGAGCCCCTGTGAAGTTCTCGTTCATCTGCCCTCTCAGGCGGCGGTTGGCACGGTGTCTTTTTCCGTAATAATGCCACAAGTGTGGCATCATCCGATAGCTGATGATCACCAGCAAAGGCATCAGGACGATGGACACCAAAGCCAGCAAAGGATTCAGCACGAATATGATGATGACGGTGGTCAGCATCGTCCCTACATTAATAAAGAAATACGGAATCCCGTCTATGAAAAAACTGGATATCTGTTCCGCATCGTCCGACACCCTGGTCATCAGGCCGCCGGTCTGCCTTTTGGAGTAGAAGCTGATGGACAGCTTTCCCATGGAGGTGAACACCTGGCTTTTCAGCGTGGCCACCACCTCCGGCGCGATTTTCGCAGTCAGCACTCCCTGCAGCATCCCCAGCGCCTGGATGACGATTTTGGTCACGATCATGGTTACCACCAGCATGGTCAGCGCCGTCACGAACCGCCCCGCCGGAAGATGCAGCATGGCCAGGAACTCTTCGTTGCGGGCCAGCACCTTGTCGTAAAGGATGGTACCGCTTAAGTAGGGCCAGACCAGGTTCAGGGCGGCGGTTCCCAGATAGCACAGAACCATGGCGGCCATGTATTTCACATAGGGCCTGAAATAGGACAGCACCCGGAACAGGATGGACTTTTTGTCCATGCACTTGGGGCAGATCTTCCGCTCCTGATCGGGGTAGATCATGCCGCACTTGGGGCAGCATTCCCGCCCTTTGTGCATATCCAGATCCGCCTTGGTGATCTCCTCCTCTTTCTTCACTTTCTCCAGGAGACCGCAGATTTTGTGGAAACTCTCCATTCTCGTGTTGGAGAAGTGGCAGAGATTGCGCTCCACGCCGTCAATCTTCGCCATCAGGATGCCTGTGGCCACCTGGCGCAGCACCTCCATCTTCTCTACCTGGCTCAAATCATATATCTGCAGCGCCGGTTCCTCCGCCAGGAGGGCGTCCTCCTTGATTTCCCATCCGCTGTATCCGCCGAACCGGTATTCCCCGGAATGACCTTTTTCCGTGGACTGTCCCTTTTCCCCGGAATGACTTTTTTCCGTGGAATGACTTTTTTCCCTGTAAGGATAGGCGGCAATCAGCAGCTTCCCCTTGCACAGCGCCACGATGGTGTCCGCAAACCGATACTCCATGTCAAAGTCAGCCATGGCCGCGAAGACAATATCCTCTTCCCGGATACCGTACTTTCCGGCAATGCTGACAAAACTTTTTGGTAACTTCATCTCACCCTCCGTTTTCAACTCCCGTTTCGCCAGAACTCTGCTTCCTCAGCGAAAAGACACAAAAAAACCATGGCACCTGCATGGGTAAGGCAGCCATGGTTCACTTCGCTTTTTGTTCTGGACATAACATAGCGCATTGATGAACTCAATCTACTATATCCCCGGGAGGCATTTTTTCAATACTCTTCAATTGTGATACATTGTTTTGAATCCTGGTCCTCATTACGCACTGCCTCCTTTCCATCATTTTTTTCAGACCAGTTTCCAGTATAGCACCTCTATCCGAAATGTCAACCTTTTTTTGGCAAATTTCCTGAATTCAAATTCAAAATTCAAAATAAAATTTCCTGAATATAAAAATTTCCCGAATAACTTTGAAAACTTTGCTTTGAAATGCGCATAGGGCGCGCCTTTTATCAGAAACTAAGTACATGCTTCTGATAAGCTATATTATACCACGCTAAATTATATAAGCATTAACTTGACTGGTTTTCCAGGACGCTCTGCTCCCATTCCCGGTACACCGGCAGATTGCACACCTCTTCCGGCGTTCCGCTGCCCGCGATTCGTCCTTTTTTCATGATATACACCCTGTCTGCCAGGCTTACCAGCGCCGGGTTGTGGGTGGTATAGATCAAGGTTTCCGTGCGGGCGAACAGTTCTCCCATGACCTTTTTCTCTGTCAGGATGTCCAGGCTCGACGTGGGCTCGTCGGCAATCATGATCTGGCGGGGTCCGGCCAGCGCCCTGGCAATGGCCACCCGTTTCGACTCTCCGCCCGACAGGTTCTCCTCCCCGTCCGGCAGCTCCTGGTCCAGGCCGATGCTGTCGATTCTTGCCACGTCCGCCGCTTCCATGATATCTGCCATGTCCGGGCTTTCGTCGCCGGAAGCATACATGATATTTTCCCGGATGCTCACAGGGAACAGCTGGGCGTTCACCGGCAGATAGGAGCACAGGAACGGATCCCGGTACCTGATTTCCCCGCCGGTGGGCTGAAGCAGCTGCAGCAGGCATCGCAGCAGAGTGCTCTTTCCCGCCCCGTTCCATCCGATCAGGGCCACCTTTTCCCTCTGGCGTATCTCCAGATTGATGTCCTGAAGGATGCTGCTCTCCCCTGCCCGGTAGCACAGATTGCGCACTTCCAGCACATTGCCCTTGGACACCGCCTTTCCGTCCTTGGACACCGCCTTTCCGTCCTTGGACACCGCCTTTTTCCGCTCCCAGGTCTCCTGAGGGGAGGTCAGGCTCTCATAACGGTCCAGGAGATACTGATTCTCCACCAGCATCATCCAGCTGGAATTCAGCTCATTCACATATCCTTTTATGGTCTGATAGGCCGAAACCATGGTCAGGATGACGGCGGCGGATTTTTCCCGGAGAAAGAAATGGCACCACAGAATCATGACCACATAGACAGCGCAGTCCATAATCCGAAGCCCGTTTTCACGTCTGCCTGCTTCCCGGGCATTCCGGCAGTTTTGCCCGCTGTATTCCGCCATTTCCGCCCCATATTTCTCTTTCAGCCGCTGGTATCTCGCTTTGACCAGATAGGTCTCCGTCCCGAAGAACAGGCATCGAAGCATATGGTTCAGCTCCCCCTTGCGCCGGAACATTGTTTCATTGGCTTTGTTCAGCCGCTTGCTGGCGAAATTTCCGGCAGCCACGTTAAGCGCTCCTCCAGCCAACGCCAGCGCCGCCATCCCCGGGGATATCCGGATGCACCACAGGAAGAAGACAAGGGTCACCAGGAATACAGCCGCCAGTCTGTCCACGCGGAATACCAGGACTGCAAATTCTTCTGTCCCTTCCCGAAGAAAAGCATAGTAGGGGTTCGCGTCATACCCGGAACCGATTTCCTGATTCCTGTCATATATTCCCCCCAGACACACATCCCGCACCTCTTCTACTTCCTTATAGAAGAACCTGCTGTTTACCAGGATATCGAACCGGTACCGCCCCGCCAGAAAAAGCGCTCCGAACAGGAGCCAAAGGGCCGCATACCACGCCATGGCCCCGAACTGCCCTTCCTCATACGCGGTCAGCACCAGGTTCAGGAACACCGGCAGCGACAGGGCCGGCTGAACCGTGATCAGTATCCTCATCAGGAAATCGGCCGCGAAATACCGCCTGGTACCCCGTCTCGTCAGGATAGGAAAACATACTCTGCGAATCTGTCCAATCATACTCTTCCTCCTTCCTCGCTGAACCGGTACCATTCATAGAACCTGCCCTTTGCCGACAGCAGCTCCTCCAGATTCCCTGTCTCGCATATCCGGCCCTCCTCCAGGAACAAAATCTCATCCGCCGCTTCCAGGTTGCTGAGCCTGTGGGAGACCAGGATGACTGTCTTCCCCGCCTGGGCCAGAGATGCCAATTCCCTGAAAAACACCTGTTCCTTTGCCGGATCCACCGCGGAAAACACTTCGTCCAGAAGAACCGCGTCCCTTGGGCGGTACAGGATCCCCGCCATGGAGACGATCTGGCTCTCCCCCGATGACAGGGGCGCCCCGCGGTAGGAAAGCACCTGGGTGTCGTCAAAGTTGTTCTTGCGGAAGATATCTTTGATAAAGAACTGCTCCAATATCTCCTGGTACCGCCTTTCCTCTCCACCCGGTTCGAAACATATGTTCTCTCTGATGGTATCCTCTATGAAAATCTGGCTCTGGGGCTGGTAGGAAAGCTTCCTGTAGAGCGTCTGTCTGCTGATTTCCCGCAGTTCCGTCCCATTCCAGCGGACATGCCCTGTGTAGGGAACCAGTTTCGACAGCACCTTCAGGAGCGTGCTCTTTCCGCAGCCCGACCTTCCTACCAATAGATAGAACTTCCCTCTCTCAAAGGTAAAGTCGATGTCTCTCAATACCTCTTTTTCCTCGTAGGCAAAGGACACCTGTCTCAGGGTCAGCGTCCGGAAGTCTTCCAAATTCTTCCGAGCGACTACGCTTTTATCTTCCTGTGCGTCGCCGTCCTCCTGTACATCGCCGCCTTCCTGTACATAGTCCTCTTCCAGGGCCAGAAAACGGCTGATTCTGCTGGCGATGCTCTCCAGTTCATTCAGCTGCACGAATTTCTCAGGGAGGGCGAATATGGCTTTCTGCACCACCGTCAGCGACTCCACCATGGCCAGGATGTCAGACAGCGCTATCCGCTTCGCGGCCACGGCCAGGAAGGAAGCGCACAGGATAAAGAGCGTAAACCCCATATCCGAGGACTCCTCTATCAGGGTCATGTGGAGAAAGGTCTTCAATCTGTTCTGGTTCACATCATCCAGCGCCTGATTCCGCTTCCTCTGCTCTGCCCTGATTTTCTTCTTCTCCAGGAAGACCTTTATGACTTCCAGATTGTCCACGGCTTTCCAGAGGAAATTGGACCAATGGGCGAACCGCTCCCCGTATTCCTGATTGTAGCCGTACAGTTTCTTCTTGTTCTTCCGGTTCAGGACGCTCAGCGCTATGCTGATTCCCGTAATGGCCGCCGTTATCCCTGGGTTCAGGCTGCAGCCGTAGGCGATGTACAAGGGCACGATCACGAAATCCGCAAACAGCGATGCCTTCGACAGGACGCTGGAGACGTACAGCGGGCAGTCCTCGCTGGCCATGGAGAACCGGTCGCTTGCCCCCAGCGGGCAGTTCCCCAGGGAGCGCAGCTTCTCGTTCTTCGTCAGGACATGGTTCAGCAGCTGCCGGTGCAGCTTCCCCTGGATTTTCGCGGATTCGTACTGTCTCAACTGCACCATCCCGGAATACAGCGCTTCATACACCGCCAGAAAGCCCAGCTCCCGCAACAGGACAGGGCCATCCGCGGAGAGCACCGCCTGGAGGATTCTTCGGTACAGTTCTATTCTTACAATGGCTCCCAGGGAAGCCGCCACATGGAATAATGTCAGAATCAAGATTTGAGATAAGTCCAAAAAACAGGGCGTTTTGAACTTTTGATTCAGATATATGTCAATTTTTCTGTTCACTTCGTCTCCTTTCATCCATCCGATGGATGTGACAAGACCGAGACGATGAGATCAAGCATACCAAGCATGCATACCAAGCATGCAAAAAAGCAGCCAGCCCTAAAAAAGCACGGACTGACTGCTTGCCGACTGCACACGCGCTGCCGGAAATCCTCTTTTCGCTGGGAACTGTCATAACTGATGCAATAACTGATGCAGCTTGTTTAGGAAAAAGCCCGGCAATACAAGGAAAATGGCTATAAACTTCGCTTCAGTTATTTGTAGACAATTCCTGTTATACTACAGACCGCCTTTATCGGCGTTCTGTAGTGGGGATTCGCGGCATTTTTTACTGGCGTGCAGCTTAGTTTGCGGCGGTCACGGAAGTGATATGGGGATTGACGCCCTCGTACCAGTACAGGAAACCTTCCATATCAATCTTGTCGCCTACATTCAGGGCCTTTACCGCGGCATAGACATCCGTGGTATTGTCGCACAGATAGGACTCTACCGTAAAGGTATAGGTCTGGCCGTCCAGGGAAACGTTGAAATAAAGGTCATCCCCGTCCTGGCCGGAACCGTCATATTTGTACAGGAACGCCACGTCATTGCCGTCATCGTCCTGCCCCGCAGCTTCTACAGTCATGCCCTTGAAGGACACGAATTTATTCTGATGCTTGATCAAATCGTCTGTTCCGAGAAGGGATGTGACATCTTCGGCTTCCGCTATGTAGCTGCCGTCCATGATTTCAAAGGTGCCGCCCTCGGCAACTTCCACTTCCCCTGACCACTCGGTCTTGTAGCCTGTCACTTTGATTTTGGTTCCGGGAGTCAGCTTCGCATAGTCCTCCTCGGAACAGGTCAGATTGTACAGGAAATAGCCGCCGTCCTTGTCCTGGGTGTATACGGTGGCCTTGTCTTCCCACCAGGCCTGTTTTGCCTGTACATAGGTCTCGATTACCACTTCGGAGTCCAGCGCCGCAGCCATATACTCGTCATATGTCATGACGCCTTCGGACTTAGCGTCCTCGGAGCCCTCTCCCTCGGAGCTTTCGGACTCAGCGTCTGAGGAATCCTCTCCCTCAGCATCCTCGGATTCGGCGTCCGCAGAATCATCAGCGCCCTCGGACTCTGCATCTGCGGAACCGTCTTCCACGGTGCTCTCAGACTCAGCGGAATCGTCCACAACGTTCCCGGAATTTGCATCCGAAGAACTGTCTCCCTCCGTGCCGCAGCCTGTAAAGGCCAGCATCAGCACTCCTGTCAACAACAAAAATTTACTTCTCATAGTATCCTCCTCTTTTAAATGCGCCATTTGGCTCATTTATTCTTCGCAATAGAAAAGACTTGCTTTTCCATTGCTATTACATCGAAGTTAATTATACATGAATCTTGCAATAAATCAATAGTATTTTTTCTCAATTCATTAACTAATACAAGTGGCACAACAGCATCCATGAACCCCCAAAATGGCGCAACCCCAGTAAAATCAAGGGTTAGCGCCATTGATAAATCATTTTTTCCTGATGTCTATCTATTCCGGTCAGGGCAGCGCCGGTTGGACAATCCTCCAGCTTCCCACGTCACAACGTCCGTAATCATCACTGCCTGTAGCCACCACCGTGCCATCTGACTTCAGCCCCACCGTATAATCGGTTCCGGCAGAGACAGCCACAATATCCCTCCAGCCCGACACATCGCACTCTCCGTCATCATTGCAGCCTACGGCCACCACCGTGCCGTCCGACTTCAGCCCCACCGTGTGACAGCTCCCGGCGGAGACAGCCACGATATCGGTCCAGTCCGACACCTCGCATTGTCCGTCCCTGTTGTTGCCTGTGGCCACCACCGTGCCGTCGGCTCTTACTCCCACCGTGTGCTCATCCCCGGCGGAAACAGCCACAATGTCGGTCCAGTCGGATACCTGGCATTGAGTATAATAATTATCTCCCTCCGCAATCACGTTTCCGTTGGACTTCAGGCCAACGATATGTTCATCTCCGGCGGCAATCGCCACGATTTCTGTCCAATCGGACACATCATATTCCCGGTCACCGCGGGATTGGACCAAAACCACGGTACCATCGGATTTCAGACCAAGAGCCAGAGATGCACTATGGCACTCTGCCACTGACCGGATATCCGTCCAGCCGCTAACGCCAGCGCTAATCTCCGGATCTGCCGGAAGCTGTGCGATTACAAATCCGTTTTCCATGATGCCATATACCCCGAACACTCCGCTGTATACCGCCGTCATATGCGGCCAGCCCTCGTAATGTTCCGCCATCTCGCCCGCTACGACCACTGTTCCGTCTTCTTTTATTGCGGCGGTCTGTGAATTTCCGGCTGAAAGCACCGCATTTCTGGCATTGGTACCGGCAATAGCCTCTGCATTCTGCCCCGGGCCATCCCGCTCTATTATCTGTCCAGGCAGGCAGAGGTTCCAGTCCTCTACATTGCATTGATTGGAATCGTTGTCTCCCGCTGCTACCACCGTACCGTCTGCCTTCAGACCTATCGTGTAGAAAGGGCCCACCGCAATGGCTGAAATATCGCTCCAGCCGGACACATTGCATTCCCCATGCTCATTTTTGCCTACAGCTTCCACCGTGCCATCTGATTTCAACCCTGCCAGAACAAATGTTCCTGCATGTATTTCTGCAACGTCTTTCCAGCCGGACACATTGCAGACTCCAAATTCATTGTTCCCTGTGGCCACCACCGTGCCGTCCGACTTCAGGCCCGCTGTATAATCCGCACCGGCGGCAATGGCTACGATATCGCTCCAGCCGGATACCTCGCAGCGGCTATCTTCATTATTGCCTATGGCCGTCACAGTGCCATCCTGTCTCAATCCCACCGTATGCCGGGAACCGACGGCAATGGCTGTAATCCCGCTCCAGCCGGACACTTCGCATTCCCCATACTCATTGCTTCCCGCTGCCACTACGGTGCCATCCTGCCTCAATCCTATGGTGTGTCCGGAGGCAGCATCCAGAGCTACAATCTCTGTCCAACCCTCCACATCGCACTCTCCGTCATTATTTCTTCCGGAAGCGACGACCGTTCCGTCCTGCCGGATTGCCGCCATGTGATAGCTGGAGGCACAGATTGCGACAATTCCGCTCCAGTCATCCTCCTGAAACTGAAAGGAGCCTCCGCCTCCGGCAAACGCCACCGTACCGTCTGCACGCAGCCCGACGGTATAATTCACCCCGGCCCCCACCGAGACAATATCCTCCCACTCAGCTGCCCCTACCTTACACTCTCCCTGGGAATGACCCTCCACAGGGCCCACAGCTACCACTTTTCCGTTTCTCTTCAGACCCACCGTGTGGTTGATTCCCACTGCCAGTACCGTCTGGGACGAGGCGATTTCAATACTGGCCGGGGCGGAAATGCCGTCGATGTCCGTTTCCGCCCCGTTTTCTATCGGTTCTTCGCCGCCGTCTTCCCCTGCTGCTTCCGTTCCCGCCGGACTGCTGCACCCGCTTAAACCAAGGGCTAATGCCAAAGCCAGAGCCGATATTGCTTTTAAGTTTCTTTTGTTTCTTTTCATTCTGATACCTCCTTATAAGCTTCATGCTATATATTTCGCATCAAAAGCATATAAGGGGACAGCAAATGCAACTAAATTTTTCTGTTTTGCCTCGCTTTCTGGAAAATGACATAGAAAACAATCAGTGCCCAGGCACACACAAGGGCGGTCAGAAGCGCCACCGCAGTCCCGGGAAGAGGTCCTAAGTCCGCCTTGCCGATGCTCGTCGCCCCGCCCTGGGATGACAGCTGATCCAGGTGGTATTGGGACTGGACGTCCTCGTAGAGCTCCCGGTAAAAGGCATCGTCCACTTGCTGGGAACGCCTGACGGAAATCACGGTCTTCTCTATCAGCTGGCCCGCGGCGTCCCGCAGAGAGGCCGAACCGTTGAACACCGGGGTGACAAAGGTGTCGTCCACGTTTTCCAGCAACAGATTCGCCGCCTTGATCTTGACTTCATAGTGCACGTCATTGTCCTCGCCGCATCTGGACAGATAGTCCTGGTATTCCGGGGACTGCTGGGCCTTGGAGGTCACGGGCACGTACCCTTCCGTCTCCGAATAGGCGATCTGGACGTCATTGGTCAGCAGATACTGGGCGAACAGCCAGGAAGCCAGGACTTCCTGGGGATCCTTTTTGTTAAAGATGCAGACGGAGGGGCCCTGGGATATCATCCGGGGGCTGGCGGGATCGAACTGGGGGATCGTCATTACCGCTGTCTCGAATTCCACCAGCTTGTCCTCGCTGATGTCCAGAAGCGGCGCATGGGTGCCCATCCAGGTAGCCCCGGCCGTGGAGTCCACCGCGAAGATGCACTGGCCTGCGTTCAGGAAGTTGGCGGGGTAGCTGGAAATCTTGAAGGTGGAGAAGGCCCTGCTTTCCGCATGGAGCGCTATGGTCTCCAGCAGCTCTTTTGTGGTGTCGGAAAAAAGCAGGATCTCCCCCTCTTCCGTGGAGTATCCGGCGCCCTTCTGCCGCAGCATCTGTATCATCATATTGTCAGTGGACTTGTAGAGGAAGGGAATCATCACTTTCTGGCCGTTCACCAGATAATTGCCCTCCTGGTCCTGGGCCATGGCGGCCTCTGAGACCTCCCAGACGAAATCCCAGGTCAGGGCCTCTGGCAGAGTGAATCCCAGCTTCTCCACATAAGTCTTGTTGATATAGCAGCATTCCGTGGAACGCATGTAGGGGATGGCGTAATAATGGCCGCCGAAAGCGCATTCCTCCAGGAACTGCGGGATGATTTCCTCTTTCCGGGGGGAATCGTACAAAACCTCGCTGCCGCCAAGGCCGTATGCCCCATCGTCGAACAGCTCTTCCAGCGGAACCACCTGGTTCTCGCCGGTGAGGTAGGTGGCGATGTGATCCGGGTAGGTGATGCAGACATTGGGCGTGGTGTTGGTGGCAATGTTTGTTATCACATCGTTATATATTTTACCATAATCCGTATACAGGCGCAGATTTACCGTGATGTTGGGATACAGATTCTCAAAATCCGTGATGGCCTGTTGGTAGATGACGGTCTGGGCCTTGTTGGTGTCGTTCTTGGCCCAAAAGGAGATCTCATAATTTTGCTCCGTATCAAATTCATCGGGAATCTGGAACGGATCCATGCCTCTGGAACCGTGACAGCCTGTAAGCAGAAGGACGGTGCCCACAAGAAGCGCTGCAAAACCCGCCTGTACAGGACCCAGATGCGCCTTGCATTTTTGGTATATGTTTTTCATCCCTTGGTTCCTCCCCTCGACACCCCGGCCATGACCTTGTTGCGGAAGATCAAGAACAGCAAGATCAACGGTACAGAGATTACCACCACAGCAGCCATCATAGCGGGAATGTTTTCCCGTCCGAAACCGTTTTCCCGAATTTCCTGAATGCCGGCAGGGTCAAGTCCATTGGTCGGTTCATCGAGAATCAACAGGCGCGGATTGCCAAGCAGCGCCATTGCGATGCCAAGGCGCTGTTTCATGCCAAGGGAATACTGTTTGACCTTCTTGTCCTTTTGCTCATAAAGGCGCACAGTCTGGAGCACATTTGTAATTTCGCCAGCAGGGACTTTTTTCAGTTTGGCGATAATCTGTAGGTTTTCTAGTCCTGTGAGATGGCCGTAGAAGCTGGGACTTTCTATGAGGCTGCCAGTGTGCTTTAGGATTGCGAGTCTGTTTTTGTCTGTCATTTTCTGTCCGAGCAGCGTGATCGTGCCATCGGTGGGCCTGAGCAGTCCGAGAAGGAGTTTGAGGGTGGTGGTCTTGCCGGCGCCGTTCGGCCCAAGAAATCCATAGACACAGCCCTCTGGGACGCGCAGGTCAAGGTGGTTTACGCGCATCTGGCTGCCGGTGCCTTTTGTCAGACTGTGGGTTTCGATAATGTTTGTCATCATAAAATCCTCCATGCCGCCTGTGGGCGGCTTATAATTTGTTGTATTTTAGTTTTAGGTATGACAGGTTGTGGAGATAAAAAAGAGGAAAATAATAATTCAAATAATACTAGCAAAAAGGCAATTAATATTATATCTGGTGATGGCACAAATATTGGTGATGAAATTTCTATTGGAACAGAGCATTTTTATGTTATAGATAGTGATAATGATTATATAACTGCATTAGCAAAGTATAAGATCGGAAG